>R23__coassemble_10_pt1 | contig 239985 bp, 198 predicted proteins | sample R23__metabat2_high_PE_022 | metagenome-assembled genome bin R23
GTCACCTGCAACGATGCCAACGAGCTCACCGCCCTTGCGCTGAAGACCGGCGAATGGGGCGTGAAGGCAATGGCCCTGCTCGACAAAGCCAACACCACCGCTTACGGCAATCCCGAAATCACCGAAGTGGACATTGGCGTGGGTAACCGTCCGGGTATTCTCATCAGTGGACACGATCTGAACGACATCGAGCTGCTGCTGGAACAGAGCAAGGACGCGGGCATCGACATCTACACCCACAGCGAGATGCTGCCTGCTCATTATTATCCCAAACTGAAGCAATACAGCCACTTGAAGGGCAACTATGGCAACGCATGGTGGAAGCAGCGTGAGGAGTTTGAAGCCTTCAACGGCCCTATCCTCTTCACCACCAACTGCATTGTGCCGCCTACGGCCAACGCTACTTATAAAGACCGCGTTTTCACCACCAACAGCACGGGATTCCCGGGTTGGAAGCATATCCCTGCCGATGCCAATGGCAAGAAGGACTTCAGCGAAATCATCGCCTTGGCCAAGACCTGCCAAGCACCAAAGGAGATTGAAACGGGCAAGATTGTGGGCGGTTTCGCTCACGAGCAGGTGTTTGCCCTCGCCGACAAGGTGGTGGAGGCCGTGAAGAGCGGTGCCATCCGCAAGTTCGTGGTGATGGCGGGCTGCGACGGTCGCATGAAGAGCCGCGAATACTACACCGAATTCGCCAAAGCGTTGCCCAAGGATTGCGTCATCCTCACGGCAGGCTGCGCCAAATACAAGTACAACAAACTCAATTTGGGCGACATCGGCGGTATTCCGCGCGTACTGGATGCAGGCCAGTGCAACGACAGCTACTCATTGGCACTCATCGCATTGAAGCTGAAAGTGGTGTTCGGTTTGGACGATGTGAACCAGCTGCCCATCGAGTATAACATCGCGTGGTACGAGCAGAAGGCCGTCATCGTGCTGCTGGCTCTGCTGAGCCTCGGTGTGAAGAACATCCACCTCGGCCCGACCTTGCCCGCGTTCCTCTCGCCCAACGTGGCCAACGTGCTCGTTGAGAACTTCGGCATTGGCGGCATTAGCACGGTTGAAGAAGATATGAAGATGTTTGGAATCTAAGGTTTTTGTAACCTTTCTCAAAAAAACCGCCGCAGGGGTCTTGTACTTTTGCGGCGGTGTCAATATTTTCCTTAATCTGTCGCCAGATTGTTGTATTTTTGCCACGTGGTATTGAAAAGTACATCTTTACGTTAAGTACTGATAATGTTATGACTATAGGACAATTTCTGAACGCGCTGCTGGCAGTTATCAATGCGATGAGTCCCTATCTGTTGTTGGGTTTCCTCATCGCGGGAATACTGCATGTGTTTGTGCCGAAAATGTTTTACGCCAAATATCTCTCGCGCAACAACAAGCTGTCGGTGCTGTGGGCTGCCCTTTTAGGTGTGCCGCTGCCGCTCTGCTCTTGCGGTGTCATCCCCACCGCCGTGGGACTGAAGAACGAAGGGGCTTCGAAAGGGGCTGTGGCCTCGTTCCTTATCGCCACACCACAGACAGGCATCGACTCCATTTTGGCCACCTTCTCGCTGATGGGTTTGGGGTTCGCCATAACGCGCCCCGTGGCCGCTTTAGTCACCGGTGTTTGTGGCGGTTTTCTAGTCAATCGCTTAGTAAAAGACAACAAAGGTGAATACGTGACCGAGGCATCGTGCCAGGTGGAAAGCGGCAATCGTCTCTGGCTCGTGTTCAAATACGCCTACTTCGACATGATTCAAGACATTGGCCTGCGGTTAACCATCGGTCTCTTGGTGGCTGCCCTCATCAATGTGGCCGTTCCCGACGAGTTCTTCCTCTCCTTCGGCAAACAACCTCTGCTGCAAATGTTGATTATCCTTGTGGTAGCAGTGCCGATGTACATCTGTTCCACTGGCAGCATCCCCGTGGCGGCGGCACTGATGATGAAAGGTCTCTCGCCCGGAGCCGCCTTAGTGATGCTGATGGCCGGCCCGGCGGTCAATATCGCCTCCATCCTCGTAGTGCGCAAGTCGATGGGCAGCCGCTTTACGTGGATTTACCTGCTTACCATCGTGGGTTCTCCATCCTTTTCGGGGTGCTGATTAATGCAATAGGCATCAACGATATCGGGATGTCCGAAGGTTGTGGTATGCACAGCGCCTGCTGTGCTTCTGAAACCGCCTCGCCCAGCATTTTTCAAATCATTTGTTCATCATTATTAGTATTGTTCCTCATAATAGCATTGAGTATGAAATTCTTTAGCAAATTCAAAAAACAAGAAATGGAAGCCGACACGGTGGTCTATGCTGTCGAAGGCATGCATTGCAACCATTGTAAAGCCGCCTGTGAGCAGTCGGTAGGCAAAGTGAAAGGCGTTGCCACCTGCGAGGCCACCCCCGCCGCCAACACCCTCGTTGTCACCGGCACCGCCTCTGCCAACGATGTGCGCAAAGCCGTCGAACAAGCAGGTTTCGAGTTCAAGGGCATAAAATAGACGGCAAATGTAAATAGCAATCCAAATAGAGATAACAATATAATTATGAGAAAAGCAAGCAGACAAATGGATGCCGCCTTCGCATTGGAGGTGCTGGACAAGGCTCCATACGTGACAGTCAGTTTCACCCGTCCTGATGGGACACCCTATGGATTGCCCCTGTCGTTGGCGCGGACTGATGAAAGAACATTCTATTTCCATTGCGCCTTGGAGGGCGAAAAGCTTGACTGCATAGCACACTGTCCAACGGTCTTCCTCTCGGCTGTCACCAAATGTGCGCCTACCGTTGGTCCGAAGGACGGCAACTTCACGCTGCAGTACAAATCAGCCACTGCCGTTGGAAAGGCAGAGTTGGTGACCGACCGCGAAGAGAAAATCGAGGGTCTTCGAGTTATCTGCCAGCGGTTCCTCCCCAAACACATGGACGCTTTCGATGCTGCCATTGCACGCAGCTTCGAACGGACTGCTGTTGTGCGCATCACCCTCACGGAACCTCCCATCGGCAAGCGCAAGCAATACGACAAGGCAGGAGAGGAAATGACGAACGAGCGAGAGCAGAGCTGTAGATAAAGTACCCCTCTTCATCGGCGACAACGTGACAATTGGAACGGACAGCGTGGTAACAAAAGACATCCCCCCTCGAACGTGGTGGCTTTGGGTAATCCGTGCAAAGTCTTCCATAAATTTATTGCAGCAAAACACAAAATTAATTAGAAATATTTGTTTATTTTTGCACTCGTTATATACCACTGGAATGATATAATAAAACAACATTATTGTTGTGAGCTAAAATAAAGTCAAAATGAAAAAGATTTCCTTACTAATCATCGCTCTGGCGACTACGTTCGTGCTGCAAGCCCAATGGGCCGACGACCCCATCAACAACAACCATATCGCGAATTGCGCTTCGGATGATGGCGAAATTTATCTTTCGGCCGATCAGGAAACAGGTGACACATACGTGCAATGGGCCTCTTTTGGAAGTAACGGCTATGGCCCCGTCTTGCAGCGTCTCACTTCCGACGGTACTCCGCAATGGGGCGTTGACGGCATTCGTATTACAGGACATAATTTCTACTCCTATTCGGAAGGCATTGCCATGACCACTACTACTGACCATGCCGTGGTGAGCTGTTTTGCCACCGCCAACGACCAGTCTGTGGCCGTTAAAATCAATCCCGACGGCACTTACGCATGGGGAGAGCAAGGTGTCAGACTCTTCAACGACAATGCCTTTTCACGTGTCGAGCTGGTCGCCGGCTATGGCGGAGGCGTTTGGGCCTTGGGTTACGACTACCAGCGGCTTTACCTGCAGTACATTAACGCCGATGGAACGCTGAACCCCTGCATCACCGTTGACGGTGGTAGCCAGAATGTGAGATACGGAAAACTTACCCTTGGCGTCGAGAACACTGTTTTTCTCACATACGAGAAAGTCAATTCGGGCGTTGGATTGTATGCTGACAAAGAGATGTACGTCGTCGGATATTCCCCTAATGGCACACAAATAGCCCCTGCGGTGAAACTGATGTCCACACAAAGTTTTCAAGTCACCTATCTCCACTATGCGATACCCGACGGCATGGGTGGCGGCTATGCCTATATCTGGCACCCGGGCATCGGAAACGCTTTCAACACCTACGTTTTCCATTACAACGGCGACGGCTCTTCCACGATTGCCGATCAGAACGGCATTCCCGTTCATTCTGCAGACCCGTCGAATTATTATGTTGAGGCCTACGGCACCGTTGATCCTGTAAGCCACGACCTCATCATCGGATATGAGCAAACTGATGCTGTATCGCAAAGCGAATCAAGAATTTATGTCAACCGCATCACCCCGACCGGCACAAGAGTCTGGGGCGAGGGTATTCTGGTTGCCGACAATATAGGTGTCAGCTATTCCAATATCTTGGTTGATGCTTTTGAAGACGGCAGCGGCTTTTCTGTGATTTATAAGAAAAGCGGCAACAACAACCCCTATATTTCAACTATCGAGGCCGTAGGTATGGATATGAATGGCAACATCCTGTGGACCACAACATTAAGTTCCACCCAATACGACCGCACTGTTTGCAGAAACACCACGGGCTTTAATCTCGGACAAAATGTCGTGGCTTGGGTCAACAGCACTTCCGGCGGATTGTACGCCCAAAACCTTTTGCCCGATGGCACAATGGGAGCACCTGGTCCTGACGACACCGGAATTGAGGAATGGACTAATAATGATGCTATCGTAACTGTCCTACAGGTGTTCAATATATTAGGACAGCCTCTGAAGGTCAAAGACTTGAAAGAGCTAAACAAGGGCATCTACATTCTTCAAGGCCTGACCGAAGACGGACAATTAGTTAATAGAAAAGTGATTGTCAGATAGTTTCAAAACAAGCAGATTCTTTAGCTATTTTTTACTACTTTTGCGATTTCAAAATCCAACAATAATCTAATTCAAAAATTATATGGAAAAATTCGATCCCGCAACCAATTTGGAAAGATTGGACAAGAAAGACGCCTACCGTGGCGTAAACCCTGCTATCTGCGATAGCGCAACCTTTATGTTTGAACAGGCCAAGACGATGACCGACACCTTCCACGGCGAAACCGAGGGTTATTTCCTCTACTCCCGTCACTGGAACCCCAGCACCCTCTCGCTGGCACAGTCACTGGCCGCCATCGAAGGCACCGAGCTGGCATGGACCACCGGTTCCGGCATGGCCGCCATCACCGTAGCCCTGTTGCACGAAGTGAAGTCCGGTGACCACATCGTGTCCAGCATGACAACCTACGGCGGCACATTCGCTTTCTTGAACAACTATCTCAAGAAATTCAACGTGGATGTCACCTTCGTGAACATGCAGGACTTGGATGCCGTGAAGAAAGCCATTCGTCCGAACACCAAAGTGCTTTACACGGAGACGATGAACAACCCGTTGCTCCGTATCGCCAACCTTCCCGAGCTTTCCAAGATTGCCCACGCCGCTGGCGCAAAATTATTGGTTGACAATACCTTCACCCCGATGATTTTCTCACCCTACCGTCTCGGTGCCGATGTAGTGATTTACAGTATGACCAAATATGTAAACGGTATGAACGACTGTGTGGCCGGCGCCATCTGCGGTTCTGCTGATTACATCAACTCCCTCATCGATGTGAACGACGGTACTGCCATGTTGCTGGGTCCAGTGTTGGACACCTTCCGTTCCACCAGCATCCAGAAGAACCTGCACACGCTGCACATCCGTATGAAGAAGCACGGCGAGAACGCCATGTATCTGGCCAAGAGATTCAAAGAGACGGGTATCAAGTACAACTATCCGGGTCTTCCCGAGCATCCCGATCACGAGCTCTTCAAATCCATGATGAATGACGGTTACGGTTTCGGCGGCATGATTTCCATCGACATGGGCACGGCCGAAAGAGCCAGCGCCATCATGGAGAAGATGCAGGAGCTAGGCGTGGGTTACCTCGCCGTCAGTTTGGGCTATTTCAAGACGTTGTTCAGCAACTCCGGCAAATCCACCTCTTCCGAGGTTCCCGAGGACATCCAAAAGGAGATGGGCATGAGCGAAGGCCTTATCCGTTTCTCCATGGGCTTGGACAACGATCCGGAAGCCACCTTCCAGCTGATCAAACAAGCCATCGACGCCACGAAATAAGCAGTTTAATCTCAATAAAAAAAGCAGGGCTCACAAATGTGGGCCCTGTTTTTATTTATTGAAGCTCCTAAAACCCTGCAAACGGCATGAACAGCGGCGGAAGCAGGAGGACAAATCCAAGGATGATGAGGGCGAGCAGGAATTTCCAGATGAACTTGAACCACTTGGCATAGGGAATCCGGGCCACGCCCAGCACGCCGATCAGCACGCCGGAGGTGGGGGTGATCATATTGGTAAAGCCGTCGCCGAACTGGAAGGCCAACACAGTCAACTGGCGGGAGACGCCCATCAAATCCGACCATTCGGCCATCATGGGAATGGTGAGCGCGGCCTTGGCGGAGCCCGACGGGATGATCAAGTTGAGCAGGTTTTGCACCACATACATCACTCCTGCGGTGCCCACGCGCCCCGCATCGCCGAAGCCCTGCGAGACGGCATACAGGATGGTGTCGATAATCTTGCCATCTTCCAAAATGATGATGATGCCGCCGGCCAAACCGACCACCAACGCGGCCACCATGATGTCTTTACAGCCTTCCAAAAAGAGACGCACGATGCGGTCCAGTTTCAGATTGAAGGCAAAACCCGCCGCGATGCCCATGGCAAAGAACAGCCCGGCAATCTCCACCACATACCAGCCATAGCCCAGCACACCAATCACCAACACTACGATGGTGAGGAGCAGCAGGGTGAGGATGAAATGGTGCACAGACTTGCGGGCAGCAAAGAATCCGAGCAGAATATAACACCCTGCCACAACAGGAAACACCACCATTCTATGACTGCCTAAACCCACTGTGATATCCGTCTTGGGAATGGCAATCGCGCAAAACAACAGCACCGCCGCAATGATGCCATACACCACCCATGTGGCGACGGAGGCCTTTGTCAGCGACTGCTCCGCGCTCACCTCCTCGCGCTTGTCGCGCCAGTACTGATCCAACTCGTACATGATGGACTTTTGCGGATTCTTTTTCACCCAGCTGGCATATATGAGCGTGAACACGATGGCCACGATGGTTAGCAGAATCCAGCAGAACAGGCGGTAGCCAATGCCCGAGAAGGTGGGCAACCCAGACAATCCCTGCGCAATGCCGATGGTGAAGGGGTTGAGCATCGCGCCCGCAAAACCCACGTGCGCGGCCACATAACACATCAGCACGCCTACAATTGAATCGTAGCCCATGGAGATGGCCAAGGGCACGAAAATGACAATGAAGGCGATGGTCTCCTCGCTCATGCCGAACACCGAACCGAACAAGCTGAACATGATCATAATGGCGACAATGAGCAGATTGTTCACCCCAACCACTTGGAAAAACCTGTGTTTCTGCATCTTCTGTGTTCTATCTAAAAAGAGGTAGATGCCCTTGTTGATGGCGTTGGTCTCGTTCATGATCCAGAACGCGCCGCCAATCATCAGGATGAACACGATGATATTTGCAGTGCGCTCGAAGCCCTTGAAAAAGGCGGTGAAGACCTGCCAGGTTTGGGGCTGGTTCTGCACATGATGGTAGGAATCGCCGACCACCACATTGCGTGCGTGACCGTCCACCATGACAGTCTGCCGCTCAAACTCTCCGCCCGGGACAATCCAGGTGAGGACGGCACAAACCACAATGATGGCAAAAACGATAGTGAAGGTGTGAGGAATCTTGAAGTTGGTACGCATCTTTGACAAATTTAAGGTGCAAAGCAAAAAAGCCAACAGGCTATTTCTTGACGATATTGGAAATCTTATAGGTCGTCACGGTGCCGTTGAACTCCTCAAACACCAATTCTACCGGAATATTATCGGATTTACGGTAAGTGATGACGATTTTGGAGTAGCCGCGCGGAGCCGCCTTCTTCGCACGCAACGTCACCACTTTGTTGGCTCCTTTTTCGACAACGGAGCTCTCAGCGTTATTGTCGGTGGCCGCTTGTTTCCAATTGGCGTTGACACAGTTCATCAGGGTATTGCGATAGGTGCGCATGGAGGCGTTTTTTTCAGTATCTACCACCGACTTTTTGCCGCGGAGATTCGAACTCATGGTCTTGCCGTCAATGATGAAATAATCTCCGGCCGGCTTGGTGTATCGAAGTTCCATCTTGTCGGCAGAAAAAAGCTTGAGGTTGCCCTCCGCCTCAACTGTTTTGCCGGTAGCTTTGATGAATTTGGATTCGGTGAAACGGGCCTCCACCTTCTGGGCGGATGCGGCAAACGCCAACATGACAATGACAACAGTCAGAATTTTCTTCATATTTCAATATTATTAAATTTTTTCCACTCTTCGCTTCATATACGGCCATTTCATCAGCCAGCGGAAAAACAACGGCTGCAACGTGTAGGTAATCAGAATGGTGGAAATCATGCCAATCAACGCGCATTCGCCGATGGAGACGATGGTCGGATGCTTGGCGAACAACATGGCCCCCATCACGACAATCAACACCAAAGCAGAAAAGAAAATGGCCTCTTTATGATACTCTAATAGAAGACTCTCCTCCCGACGTTGCCGCTCAATAAGCCCTTTCATGACGAAAATGCTGTAATCCACACCAATACCGAAGATAAAAGTGGAAATCACGATGTTGATCATGTTGAACGACAGTCCGAGGATGGCCATCCAGCCCTGCACCACATACCAGCTCAGGAACATCGGCATGAAGGCGAGGAGCGATATGAAAATGTCCCGGAAGGAGATCAGCAATACCACAAACACAAAGATGGACGAGATGAGCAATGCCAAGTTGAAGTCTTTGTGTATCAGGGAGATCATGCCTCCCGTGTAGTACAAGGGATCCACCACTACGGCATGCGGTTTCGCGGCAACGAGGTCGTCAACCTCTTTCATTTTATCCTTGGAAAACTTCGGGGCGTTGAAAATCAGGAATTTACCGTCTGTCTCTTCGATAAAGTTGCAGAGCAAGCCATCGGGGACAATGCCCGACTCGTATAGGTTGCCGGGGGCATATTCCGCCTCAAGCATGGCCTGGAACGGTACAAAGATGTCAGGGGAAAGGCCGTTTTTCGATGCGGCGGACTTCACGGCAGCCATCGCCTGCGCCACTTTTTCGGGAGTCCAATAATGCTGCCAGGCGGCAATGCGGTGTTCCTGCTCCGCTTGCGATTGGAACAGCAGCGACGCCACCGGTGTGTAGGAGAAAATGTCGCCAGTCCCGCGCAAGGAATCCAATGTGTTGGCAAGCACCATGTTGGCATCCAAAGCATCGTCCAGATCAGCAGCGGTGACCGCATAATACCGCTGCATACCGCCTTGGTCGTTCTTCTCCTCATACAGAGCCCTGGACTTCTGGAAAGCCTCGCTCTCATAACCGATATGTTTCAGGTCATTGTCGAACTGCACCTTGCCGGAAAAGATGAATCCAACCAGGATAACGATGCATAATACTATGATAATAACAGGGTTACGATCGTACGGATAATTATTGATCTTGTTGATTAATTTGAACGCTTTTTTGCTGTGTTTGGCATCTTTCACATTCAGGAAATGGGGCAGGAAGATTAATGCGAAGAAGGTGCTGCCCAAGAGCGCGAAGGTGGCGAACAGCCCGAAATCCTTCAACAGTTCGCTTTCAGTGAACATCAGGCCGAGGAAGGCGCCGACAGTGGTGAGGCAACCAAGGCATACGGGAACGGCCTCATCCTTCAGCATCTGCTCCACATCACCCACAAACCGCTGATGTACAATTACATGTAAACAATAACTAAGTGCAACGCCCAAAATCACGGCACCCACACCCAAGGCCATCAGCGACATGCCGCCCTTAATCCAGTACATGCAGGCCAACGCAAACACGGTGCCGTAAAGGATGGGCAACACGTTCTGCCAAATGATGTTATAGCTCTTGAAACTGAGGCATAGATAGAGGAGAATCAGCACTAAAGAGATGCCGATGGTAATGGCAATGTCGCGTTTCATGGTGCTGGCGTTGCCGACCGCCTCCACCGCGCCGCCATGCATGAGCACCTCTACATCCGGGTGCGCCTGATGGAATTGCTCTATGCACTGGTTGAGATGGCTGACGAGCTTATGGCTGGCTTGTGAATCAAATGTTTGGAAATCGGGAGCAATAAAGATCAGTGCCACGGTGCTGTCGGCGCAGAATAGATGGCCGTCAATGAGGGTGAAGCCCATGCCGCCGGAGATGTCGGACATCAGGCACTCGCGCAGCCCTAAAGGGTCGGTGGAGACCAAATCCGAAGCCATGCCGGTCTCATCGTTCATGATCAGCTCATAATTGCGGGCCATGGTTTCGTCAGCGTGAGCGATGGCGGAATCGAAGCGGGCGTACAGGGTCGTGTCCACGAACGACGGCACATGCGTCATGGCATAGTCGAGCGCGTTGAGGGCCATATCAGGCTCCAGACGGTAGAACGTGTTGGCGATACCTTCGTCGTTGGTGAGGATGGAGTCCATCAGCTCATCGACATAGCCGACCAGCACCTCGGGTTCCGCCCCGGTCACTTGCATGAAGAGCTTGTCTTTGACCTTAATGTTGCCAAAAACCAGTCCGCTTTCCGACTTCTCGGATTTCGGCAAAAGTTTCATCAAATCCTCTTCAAAATGCGCTTTTGCCGCGAAAAAGGCAAAAACGGCACTGCTTAAAACCAAAAGTGTATATAAAAGGAACTTATGCTGTGTGAAGAAGCGGTAAATTCTTACAAAAACCATATCAAATCTTTATCGTAAATAGTATCAGATAATGCCTGCCATTGTAGCGGCGGCAAAAGTACTCAAATTTTTTGTATCTTTGCCACTCAATCAAAATGATTGATTTGATGCATTTTATAAATGTTAAAGAAACTTAAAATCAGAAAGATATGAGGATCATCACTCAGATTTATCGGTTTTGATTATTCATAATTTGTTGTTTAAGTTTGCAAAAAAATATTACCAAACATGAGAAATCATCTTTTACAAAACAAATGCGCACAATACAGGGTTCCACAAATTGCAAAAGCAAAGGGAATCTATCCATATTATAAGGCTATTGAGTCGGAACAGAGTACGGTGGTGAAAATTGGCGGCAAGGATGTGCTAATGTTCAGTTCGAACAGTTATTTGGGACTTTCCAACGACCCTCGATTGAAAGAGGCCGCCAAAGCCGCCATTGACAAATATGGCACAAGTTGTTCCGGATCGCGTTTTCTCAATGGGACACTCGATATTCACGAAGAGTTGGAAGACAAACTCGCCAAATTGGTGGGCAAGGAAGGCGCTCTGTGCTTCAGCACGGGATTTCAGGTCAATCTCGGAGTGGTTTCCGCCCTGTGCGGCCGCAATGATTACCTGTTGCTCGACAAGCTCAACCACGCCTCCATCATTGAAGGCAGCCGTTTGGCATTCGGCAAGTCGCTGAAATACGCCCACAACGACATGGAGAGTTTGGAGAAACTCTTACAACAATGCGAACCCGAATCTGTCAAGCTGATTGTAACCGACGGTGTCTTCTCCATGGAAGGCGACATCGTTCCGTTGCCCGAAATGGTGGCGCTGGCGGATAAATACGATGCGGAGATCATGCTCGACGATGCCCACTCCATAGGTATCTTGGGACATCAGGGCAGGGGCACTGCCGACCATTTCGGTCTGACCGACAAGGTGGACCTCATCATGGGCACCTTCTCAAAGTCGTTCGGTTCGTTGGGCGGCTTCATTGCTTCCGATGCTGACACCATCAATTACCTGAAACACAATGCCCGCTCGCTGATTTTCAGCGCCAGCATGCCACCGTCCAACGTGGCTGCGGTCAGTAAAGCCATCGACATCATGCTCAGTGAGCCGGAGCGTATCCAGCACCTGTGGGACATAAGCAACTACGCCCGCAATCAGTTCAAGGAGCGCGGCTTCGACACAGGCCGCAGCGAAACGCCTATCATTCCGCTGTTTGTCCGGAATTCGGAGAAAGCCTTCTGGCTTTGCTCCCGCCTGTTGGAGGACGGCGTCTTTGTCACTCCGGTCATCGCGCCTGCCGTACCCGAAAACGACGTGCTGATCCGTTTCGCCCTGATGTCCACGCACACCTACGAGCAAGTGGATGAGGCCGTTGACAAAATCACAAAAGCGTTTAAGGACGCGGGAATCCTATAGTCATGGTTATTCTGATTACTGGTGTTTCGTCGGGTTTCGGTTTGGAAACCGCCCGTCTGCTGGCACAGGAAGGTCATACCGTTTATGGCACTGTGCGCCGTGATGTGGAAGCGCTCCCCGGTGTGCATTATCTGAAAGTGGATGTCCGCGACCGCGAAGCGGTGAAAAACACCGTACAACAAGTGGTTGACAAGGAAGGCCGCATTGATGTGCTGGTCAACAACGCCGGCATGGGCATCGGCGGACCGGTGGAGTTTGCCACCGAAGAGGAAATTCGGGAACAGATGGACGCCAACTTCATGGGGTTGGTGCATTTCGCGACCGCCGTGCTACCCTTCATGCGCAAGCAAGGTTCCGGAAAAATCATCGCGATGAGCTCCATCGGCGGCGTGATGGGACTACCCTTCCAGGGCTTCTACTCCGCCAGCAAATTCGCCATCGAAGGCTACTGCGAAGCACTTCGCTTGGAAATTCAACAATTTGGCATCCAGGTTGTTGTAGTTCGTCCAGGCGATTTTTCCACGGGTTTTACCGCCAGTCGAAAAAAGACACCCAACACGGAAGCGATGCAGGTTTACCAAACCTACGCCGAGTCGATGAACAAGGTGGAACACGACGAAACCGGCGGGTTGAAGCCACAAGTGTTAGCCCGCAAAATCAGCCAAATCATCCGTAAAGAGAGACCTCGCCACGGTTATGTGGTGGCCTCGTTCGAGCAACGCCTGTCAGTGCTCCTGAAACGTATCCTGCCCGCCCGCTGGTTCGCGAAAATCCTCGGCAGTTATTACAAATTATAACGTGTAGAGACGTGCCATGGCGCGTCTCTACACGTGACGTTTATATGCCCTTCTTCGCATGAACGGGGTGGTTTTGTATTCCCCGAACAACGACTGTACCTTGTAGTTTTCCTCCAGTTGCGGGTTCATGATGATGGTGTCGATGCCCCGTTTGATACAGTTTTCGTGTAGATACTTGAACAGCAAAACAGGTATCCCACATTGCTGATACTCAGGCATCACCCCCATAATAAGCGCCTCCAAAGTGTCGTTTTTCTTCAGCGCCTTCATGATGCGGATGAAGCCGAAAGGGAACAGCCGTCCGTTGGACTTCTTCACCGCTTTGGAGAGCGAAGGCACACAGAACAGGAAACCGATCGGCTTGTCTTGGTCGTTGACAGCCACCGCTACAAAGTCCTTGTCCAAGATAGGCACGTACGTCTTCAAATAGGCCGCTATCTGCTTGTCGGTCAAGGGTGAGAAACCGTGCAGCGGAGCAAAAGCCTCGTTATACATGTGGAAAATCTCCATGCCATAGCGCTTGCACATGTCGTTCATGCTTGTGGGTATGACCACATGCACATTGGATCTCTCTTCAATCAGGTGGGCGAATTGGAACATGGACGGCAGCTTGGGGCTTACCTCCAACGTCCGCTGGGTCCAGTCCACATCTTTGGTAAAGCCGAGTTTTTCCAGCATGGGGCCGTAATAGGGGAAGTTATAAAGACAGGTAAAGGGACTCAGATGTTCGAAACCCTCCACTAACAAGCCTTCTTTGTCCATGTCGGTGAAGCCCCACGGACCTCTCATCGAGGTGCGTCCGCGCTGTTTCCCCCATTCGGCGACAGTGTCGATCAGGGACCTGAGCACCTCCTCGTCCTCGATGAAGTCGAGCCAGCCGAAGCGGACGAGCTTCTGTTCGTCGTCGGCCTTGTGGTTGATGATGGCGGCCACGCGTCCTACAACCTCATCGCCGCGAAAGGCTAAAAAACAGTCTGCTTCGCAAAAGTCGTATGCGCCGTTTTTTTGAGGATTGAAAGTGTCATATTCGTCGCCTTCCAACGCCGGCACCCAATTATCGCAGTTTTTATAAAGATGAAGGGGAAAAGTCACAAACTGCTTCAGCTGCTTGTGACTTTCCACCTTTACGATTCTAATATTCATAAACGTAAAATATTGAACGCTATTTTGTTGCGTGTGCACTCACGTAGTCAATCACTTCGCCCACCGTTTCAAACTTGGGCGTGCCTTCAAACTTGAAACCGAACTTGTTCTCAACGGCGAGGCTGAGGAGCAGGATGGTGAGGGAGTCGAGGCCGACATCACGGACGAGCTGTGAATCTTCGGTCACAGCAGACAAGTCCATGGAGGGTTTAATCAGAATCAGAATCTCTTTTAATTCGTTAAGAATAGTTTCTCTTTCCATGTTTTATTGATTACGTGATACTTTCAGGGCACCTGTACGCTTGAAATCCTCCTTACGCACAGTAATTTTACTAACTTGATGTGTGCTGGGCAGCGTGGCGTTGACCTTGCCGACGAGCTCCTTGAAGTAAGCTTCCACTTCCTCCCATGGAGCGTTGCCGAAGTCGTCTATGCGCGGCAGGATTTCGATGGCAATCACTTGACGGCCATCCATTTCGTCTTCCTTGACAAGGCAGTCGCGCAGTTTGGGGTCTTTGTAGAAAGGCTCCTCGATACTTTCAGGGCTGATGTTTTCGCCGTTGGAGAGAATGATGAGGTTTTTGATGCGGCCCACGATGTACATAAAGCCGTCTTCGTCGAAACGGACAAGGTCTCCGGTTTTGACCCAGCCGTCGGGCGTGAGGGTCTCGGCGGTCTTTTCGGGTTCGCCGTAATAGCCGAGGAACACGTTGTCGCCGCGGAACCACAGTTCGCCGTCCACAACCTTGGCTTCCTGCTCCGGATAGAGCTTGCCTACGGATGTGGGTCTGGTTTTCACGTCAATGTTGCCGGTGGTGAGGTTGGCACCTTCGGTCATGCCGTAACCGCCGAAGAGGTTGATACCCAATTCATCGAACTCAGCGATGAGTTTCGGGGGCACGTTGGCAGCGCCTGAGATGATGACCTTCAGCTCGCCACCGAGGAAGGGCTTGCCGTACATCTTGATGAGACCCAGCAGGATTTCGCAGATGCCGGGCACGGCCACAATCATGGTGGGTCTGATGACAGGCAGTTTGCCGATGGTATCCTTGGTATTGCCTACGGAATACCAAGAGGCACCTTTATAGAGGACGGACAAAGTGCTGTAAATCAAGCCAAATACGTGACTGAGCGGCAACACGCAAGCGTAGCGGTGACAACCGAGCTGGTGTCCTGGGGCGTAAACGCCATTCAAGGCACCGCGCATCAAGGCACGGTGAGGCAGGATAGCGCCTTTGGGAGCGCCCGTCGTGCCGCCCGTGAAGAATATGGCGGCGGGGTCGTTCTTATCGACTGTGGCGACCGGAGCGGTTTGGTCGGCGCAATCCGTAATGGCGATAACCTTACAAGGAGCACCATTCACGGCTTCCATAAAAGATTTTCCAGCAGCCAGCACCTTGACGCCAAACTTCATGCAGCAGCCTATGATAGCCTGTGCAGGCAACATTGCCGGCAGGTTGATAGCGATGTAGCCCGCCGATGTGACGGCAAGAAACATCTCCACCGCATCGGTGGTGGAGTTATCCAAAATGGCCACTTTGTCGCCCTTTTGCAGCCCAAAGCTGTTGAGAAGGGCACGTTTGCGTGCCACGCGGTCGCAGACCTGGCGATAAGTATAGGTGTTCACCGTGTCGGAAAGACAGGGAAGGTCAGACCATTTCTGTTCGATCCAAGTTACAAATTCGGGGAGAGTGGGAATGTACTTCACCTGCGCGAGCTCCTCGGCGGGAAGCATAGATGGGAAATAGTTGTTCTCTTGCATAGCTTTGATTCTATCATTTTTTTTCGGGGCGCAAAAATACATAAAATCTTAACATCTGTTAACATTTCCGGTTTATATTCATCAATAAAAAATGTGGAGATCTACGTCTTTATTTTACAACCCTCCACTCCCCAGGTTGGAGTGACCCAAGACTCAAATCACCGATCTGGACACGAATAAGACGTAGTGTCGGGAAACCAAACTCGTCGAGAGCACGATGCCCGCCCTCGGGAGTAAACTGGATCAGCACGTCGTATGGTTTGTTGAATAGGACGACCATGATTTGCCTTTTCTTGTGACAAATCGTTTCGGGTGCAAACATATATAATAATTTTGTATGTTTGCATCGTCATATTATCAGATTGTTTTTAACGGACCTCATATGGTTTGAAAATATGGAACGGGAACGGTAAAAACAGGTAAAAACAAAAACTCCTCAATAATGTCCAACTTTCGTTTTTTTTTGGTTGTTACTTGTATGTCTGTCGGTTTATTTTGCTGTCACAGTGTTGACGCACAAGAAATCACGGTGGCCGACGACACAATCCAAGAATTTTATTTTCCAGTATCGGCCTACCACTGGACAACCACTCAACATTCACAGTCCATATATCCGGCATCTATGCTTACTGCGTTGCAGGACAAGTATATCACTGCTATGACGCGTTTCTACGGACAAAACCAATCCAACTTCTTGTCCATCAACCAGGTAGGATCTAACATCTTGCCATATCGGGCGAATTCCCTCCCCAAGCTGACATTCACCTGCCAGAGCGAAACCTGTTCCTATCCCGAGATGCTGGCCGTCTCTGGCATCACTCCCGGATCAGCCATCCTTTCCTGGAGGCCGGGCACCCTCGGTGTTGCCGATAATTATGTGGTGGCCTACCGAAACGCCTCCGACAGCACTTACACGGAGACTGTGGTGAGCGACACATCCCTTGCAGTGTCGGGACTTTCCCCCTTCACTTCCTATTATTGGAAAGTACGGGCAATGTGTACGGATTCCGTGTTCAGTGAGTGGAGTCTGGAGAGATCCTTCACCACATTGCGGATCAAAGCTGTTGTCCCGTATTTCTGCGACTTTGAAGATACTGTGGAGAATGCACTATGGAACACACCGGTTAATGTGAATGTATGGAATGACAAATGGCATATAGGATCGTACGTTTCATATAGCGGCTCTCACTCCATATATGTGACTCACGATAACGGTGTCACGAATCTCAACAATGGGTTTAACTTGTATGATCCAGTCTATGCTTATCGTGATTTCGATCTGGACCCGCTGTACCCCCAATATAACATCACTTTCAAGCATCGCGGGTATGAACATTATACAGCGTTTATTGGTCCGCCTGACGATTCCCCATTCAACACTTGGGCAGATCTAGTGCTGGTCCCCGCAGGTGCCATACGCTTAAGTGCAAACCAGTCCTTGCCTCAAGACAGTATCTGGATGGACCATTGTTACTCCTTCAGTGTAGATACTCCGGGCACCTATCGTCTCTATCTCAGATATTACACGGTCAATAACAATGGCACTTCAGGAGCCTCCATTGATGACATTTCCATCACTGGCGTCAACTGTCTGCCGCCGCACTTGTTGACAGCGCTGAACATCACCGACTCATCGGCTGTGCTTTCTTGGCAGCACCATTGCGTGGACTCCCCAATGGGTTATGTGGTGGGTTACAAGAGGGCAGAAGACAACAATTACACGATAATCAACGTGAATGACACGAATGCGTTGACAGTTACGGGATTGTCCCCCTACACTAACTACTTCTGGCGTGTAAAAGCGCTTTACGGCTATTCCGATTCCACTGATTGGAGCACTGTGGACACTTTCCAGACAGGGTTGCGATGGGTGCATCCGCTTCCTTATACTTGTGATTTCGAGAGTCTTGCGGAGAATATGGCGTGGACACTGTCTGACGTTACCGGATACAACCAAAGCCGTTGGTTTATAGGCCATAACACCTATAACAGCGCCAACACTTCATTGTATATTACGACAAGCGCCAACGGCACAAACAACAGTTACAACAACTTGTCAGAAGCACAAGTATGGGCATATCGGGATATCTATTTCGATCCGCAATATTCCGGTTACGAGTTTACGTTTGATGCCAAGGTTTACGGTCGCCCATACTATGCTTGCGCCCAATTGTTTGTGGGTGCGCCCGTTTTACCAACCGACAGTGTCATTGCGGATTCCTTGGTGCAGATAGAGAGTGTGATAGGTCCCTCGGGGGGCTACAACACCTCTGTCTGGAAGCATTTCCATTATACCCTTGACAGCTCTTTTGCCGGGCACAAGAGGATCTTCTTCCTCTGGCAAACCCATCCTTTGGGTACTGTTTACGCCCCGCCCATCGCCATTGACAACATTGCCATCTCGGGCACGAATTGTTCCAGTCCGCTTCAGCCGCTCGCTGTCGCTGCCGACACCACTGCGCAACTTTCGTGGAGAAACTGCACCATTGGGACTCCGGAATCCTACACCGTTGCTTACAAGGCTATATCGGATACGGCATATACACTCTTGAATACATCTGACACATCAATTACCATCACGGGGCTGTTGCCACTGACCGACTACAGTTGGACGGTGAGGTCCAACTGCTTTGGCGAGTCACACAGCGAATGGATTGAGGAACAGTATTTCAGGACCTTCGAGATGATTGGTACGATGCCCTATACCTGCGATTTTGAAGATTCATTGGAAAATACGTTGTGGGGCAGCTATGCCACTGCATCACAGCACAAATGGTGCATCGGAACTGCCGTGCAACATAGCGGTCAGTACGCCAGTTACATCTCGCTGGACAACGGGGTGACCTATAACACCGGCAATCCTTATTATGCCAAAGCCTATTTTTATCGGGATTTCCAGTTCGACCCATCCTATTCGGAGTATGTGATGGAATTCGACTTCAAAACCTTTGACACCTCGATGCAGACAGATATCTCGGTCTATTTGATGTCTCCCGAATCGCCAGCCTTTGTTATCCCGTCGGCAGGGAATTTGGTCAAGGAAATTCGCTTCACCGACACGCTGTGGCATCATCTCAGTGTGGTGGCCAACCGGACGTACAATGGCGTACAGCGGCTCGTTTTCGAATGGTTGAAGCAGGGTTACAACGTGCCTAAGAAATCCTGTGTAGTGGATAACATCACGTTTACGGGCGTAGTGTTCGGGCGGCCGTTCGCCTTGACTGCCTCGAATATCAACCACAACTCCGCTCTTTTGACTTGGGCGTCCGGCAACCGACATACCTCTTCCTCCTACCAGCTGGCCTATCGGCAAACGCACGACACCGCCTATACCGTCATTACATTGACAGATACTGTGTGGCAGGCAAACGGGCTGGCCTCTGCCTCCTGTTATCACTGGAAAGTGCGGGCTGTGGCATCCAACGGGGAATTGAGCGCCTGGAGTGACGAGGCCACGTTCTATACATTTGCCTGCACCCCTTATTACACCGACTTTGAAGATGAAGCAGATTGGGGAGGTTGGTATGTTTCCTCTTCTTCCAGCTATTCGGACACTTGGCTTATTGGCGATGCGGTAGGTTGTTTCAGTGCCCATTCTCTGTTTGTCACCAATGACAACGGTGTTACCAACGCCAGTACGTCACAGTATATTCACGACACCATTGGCGTCTATAGGGATATTTATTTCGTGCCTGGGGCGGCAGAATACCAGATTACGTTCGATTATTTGGGCATGGGTTCTGAGGTTCAGCTGCAATCGATGGATAATCCGACCCCGTATCCGGTGTTTGTCGCCTCAATACCCTCATCCGACCAATGGCAGCACCATCATTTTTCCATTGATTCTTCATTTGCCGGCTATTGTCGTCTTTTTTTCAAGAGAGCGTATGGAGCGTTAGCAAACAAGGCCGGGGCAGTGGACAACCTTTCGGTGAAGGCATCATCCTCCTGTTCGCCTCCGACTATGCTTGCCACTACGCTTACAGCTCCCAATGCAGCCCGAATCACCTGGAGCGGGGTTGGCGCCTCGACCTATCAGGTGGCATACAGAATACAGACCAGTAACTCTTTCATTGAATTGAGTGTCCAAGACACCACTTTGCTGATTGCAAATCTCCAACCTGACGTCCCTTATTTCTGGAAAGTTCGTGCCCTGTGTGACGGCAGTTATGGGGAGTGGAGCTCGGAGTGCCCGTTTAACACAATGCCGCTGCTTCCCTATTTCTGTGATTATGAGGATACAGTCGAAATCGCCCATTGGACATACGATGTCTCTAGCGATTGGAACTATTGGGCTATAGGCGAAGCGCTCGCAGACAACGGTAACAACTCGCTGCATGTCGCCTCATCGTTTGGTGCCGGTAATTACAACTATTACGCTTCCGCCAATTTGTGGGCATATCGCGACATCTGCTTGATTGGCAATGGCCATAAGTATCAGATCTCGTTCGACTACAAAGGATTGGGACAGAATGATGTGGACTTCGCGAGAGTCTATCTCGGGCCGCCGGCGACGCCAACTGCTCATGCCACACCTTCGGGAGCTGAGCAAATCGGAGGTGACCTCTGTATGGTCCCGCTCTGGACCCACTTCAGTTTTGATGTGGATTCTGCTCATAGAGGTCTCCAGCGACTATACTTCCTGTGGAGTTGTGACGGCTCGCTGGGGCTGAATCCAGGGGCGATGTTCGACAACATCGTCGCGCAAGTGTCGGATTGTGCCATACCCAAGAATCTGGCAAAGAGTCTGATTACCGCAACCACCGCCACATTGTCGTGGGAGCCTGGCAACGCCTATGCTCAGCCGATGAATTACACAGTTTCCTATAGAATCTTGAACGACAGCGTTTTCAACGAAATAACCACTACAAATACAACATTGCAAATCACAGGTCTGCAGCCGGACAGCCGCTATTGCTGGATGGTGCGTGCCAATTGTTCGGGTTCTGACCATAGTTTATGGAGCAACAGCGCCTTCTTCGCTACCCCACAGGCAACACCTGCCATACTTCCTTACACGTGTGGTTTCGAACAGGCTGAGGAAAATGCCTCTTGGTCGCATGTGCACTGGCGCGGTGAAAACGAATGGGTAGTGGGTACGGCGGCGCACCATTCAGGCGAATCCGCTCTGTATGTCTCCTCCGATAACGGAATCACAAATGCATATACGAATACCGATATCTCAGTGGATTGGGCTTATCGAGACATCTATTTCGCCCCAAGTAACGATGGATATGAAGTGTCGTTCGATTTCAAGGGGAATGGCAGCAATTACCATTATGCCAAAGTGTTTCTTGGCGAACCGGAACCGATGTTTGAGCATTTTACGCCTGAAGGCGCCGAACTGCTGGGTGGCAGTTTACATAATATTGCAGAATGGCAGCATTATTCGTTCTTACTGGATTCAACACATTTTGGAGTGCAAAGGTTGTACATCTTATGGCTAAACAACGCCTATGACGCCACACAGCCGCCTGCCGCCATTGACAATATCACCATCAGGGGCAACAACGATACCGTGAGCGTCACCAATTATCACCTCGATCGCTCGTTTCACATTTACCCTAATCCTTCAACACACTATGTAGAGGTGTTGGCGGAAAACGAAACAGACATGTCCCACATTGAAGTTTACGATATTTATGGAAAAATGCTTTTGCAAACGGATGCTAGAGTGAACCCCATGCGTGTCAATGTTTCCCATCTGGCTCCTGGAATGTACCTAATGCGTGTGGTTACAGATCACGGCGCGGTTACAAAACGTTTCATCAGACGATGAGCCAAGGATTCTCTCCTATCACATCCTTGTGACCGCATGCGGGCACTGAATTCCAGCTCACAAAAAAAGGCAACGCTACGCATTGCCTTTTCCTTGGCGGAGAGAGAGGGATTCGAACCCCCGGACCCGTGAAGGTCAACGGTTTTCAAGACCGCCGCATTCGACCGCTCTGCCATCTCTCCAGAACAGGGCGCAAAAATACTATTTTTTCCTTTTCAGTCCTTTCTACGCCGGCAAGTTTTTGCAAACAATTGTTTTATAAGTATTTATTTTCTTCTTTTGGAAATATGCCCATTCGCCAATATCTCAAACCATTCACCCAAATTGAAACAGCTCCGGATATTCTCCGGCGTGAGCACCGCATCCTTGACATCATGCTGCACCACCTTGCCGTGCTTCACCAACAGCGCGTGCGTGGCATACTCTATGGCAATCGGGAAGTCGTGCATGATGATGATGACCATCACGCCCTGGCGGTTCAAATCTGCCAAAATGTCCATAATCTCGTAGCGGTGCGCAACATCCAGATTGGACAAGGGCTCGTCCAACAACATGATGGGCGTCTGCTGCGCCATGGCGCGCGCGATAAGCGACCGCTGCAGCTCTCCCCCACTCAGCTCGCGTAAGAGACGCCCGCGCAAATGCGTGAGATTGCACCTTTCCAGCATCTCGCACACCACCGCATCATCCTCCACCGTGGGCAACTGCCACTTCTTCTGATAGGGATACAACCCCATCATCACCAGGTCATAGACGGAAATATCAAACACATTATCCTGTCTCTGAGGTACATACGAGATCAACTTAGCCAGTTCCATCGTCTGATAGGCTGTTATGGGTTTACCATTAACCCTTATTTCACCGGCGGTAATAGGGAGAAGACCACAGATACACTTCAACAGGGTGGTTTTTCCCGACCCGTTAGGGCCCATCAGCGCACAAAACTCCGCATCCGCGACCTCAGCCGAGAGGTTCTGAAACAACGGCGTTTTATCATAGCCAAAAGTAATGTTATCTATCTCAATGCGATTCATCCCATTATTCAAAATAGCGTTTTAACTCGTCACCGCCAATCACATGCAGAATGCTTTTCTCTGAGGGCGAAGTAGCCGGACAGGCGCACTGGAACAGATCTTGCAGAAAACCTCTCACTTCAAGCGCACTTTTCGGCATCGCATAGCGACTCCGGTTCTGCCGCGCCATGCAGATGGCCATATTGCGGTTTTTGTCCGCCCGGTACAGGAATTGATTGGTCTTGAAGGATTCCAGCGCATTTTCAATCAGCGACTGCACATCGCCTTCCTCGCCGTCGTTGGGCGTGCCGTTAACAGCAAAATGGGTGTTGTCTATCTTTTCCAATTCATAGCCGAGTTTCAGGAAGTCCTCTCTCATGGAATCGGCCAAGTCGGCCAAAGCCGGCGTAAGCGTGATGGTGTCGGGGAAAAGGCTCTGCTGCACCCTCAGCGGCGTATTCTCCAAGGCTGAAATATAGCGGTCGTACAAAATACGTTCCCGCGCATTCAAAGCATCTACCAGAAAAGCCTGTTCGTTCTGCTTGAAGAAGATATAGCGATTCTCCAAAATGAAAAACTCCAAATCCTCCGGAATCTCAATCTTGCACTCACAATTTTGATCCTGAGCAGACACTAAACCTTCTGCCTCAAGTTGTTTACTTTCCTGAACATCTTCCGTCTGCGTGCTGAGACCTTTCAGAAAATCCTCCCAGCCGCCCATACCGCCACGGTCTTTCCACGAGCCGCCACTTCCAGAGAAGCTGTTAAATCCGCCGCCCTTATTATGCTGCACAGGCACGCTGTCAAAGGGATTGTAGTTGGGATTGGCTCCGGTGCTCGGCATCACGATGGGATGCCCGGTAGGCCGCTCCGGCGGCACAAGTCCTTGCTCCGTATCAAAGTCCAGCTGCGGGGTCAGCGACATGGTGCCCAGCGACTTCTTCACCGCCGCATTCAGGAAGCCGAACATCAACTTCTCGTCCTGCAGTTTCACCTCAACCTTGGTGGGACTCACATTAATATCAATAGCGGACGGATCAATCTCAATTTCAATAAAATATGCAGGTCTATAGCCTTGCGGAATCAGTTCCTGATATGCCGTCTCCACCGCATAGTTCAGCAAGTTGTGGCGCACGTAACGGTGGTTGATGAACATGTACTGCTCGCTTTTCTTCTTCTTGGCATTCTCCGGTTTGGCGATGAAACCACTGATTCGCATGAATTCAGTACTTTGCTCCACGGGATAGAGTTTCTCTTTGAAATGGTTGCCGAAGATATGGATGATGCGCTGTTTGAAGTTGGAGGGTTGCAGTTGCAAAAGCGCCTTGCCGTTATGGTACAACGAGAATTCCAAATCGTGATGGATGAGCGCCACGCGATAGAACTCCTCCTCGATGTGGGTCATCTCCACATTGTCGGATTTCAGGAAGTTGCGGCGGGCGGGCACATTGAAGAAGAGGTTCTTCACGGCCACCGAAGTGCCGTCTTGCGTGGCAATTACCTCATGGGCTTTCACTTGCGAGCCCTCGATGAGCACGAGCGTGCCGGTGGGGTCCTCCGCCTTTTTGGTTTTGAGTTCCACATGTGCGATAGCCGCGATGGAAGCCATGGCTTCACCTCTAAATCCCTTGGTAGTAATATGATAGAGGTCGTCGGCGCTTTGCAGTTTGGAGGTAGCGTGTCGCTCGAAGCAGAGCCGGGCATCGTTGAAAGACATGCCTTTGCCGTTGTCAATCACCTGTATGAGGGTCCGTCCGGCGTCCTTCACGATAAGCTGGATGGAGGTCGCACCGGCGTCCACGGCGTTTTCCAGCAGTTCCTTCACCACGGAGGCGGGCCGCTGCACCACCTCGCCGGCCGCAATCTGGTTGGCCACCGCATCGGACAATAGTTTTATGATATCCACAGTTGTGTTTGGTTTTTATGTTTATAAAGTTGTAAGGTTATAAAGTTTTTAAAGTTAACGAATAATAAGATTTTTTCGAAGTGACTATATTACAAACTTATTTTACCCATCATCAAGAAATTATCTATACCAGAACAGCGTGCTGCAGTGTTTCTGCAAATTTCGACACACCTTGGCGAATTCGTTCGACGGTTTTGGGTGATGGTTTTCGGTATCCGGTAACATAATGGCTCAACTGTTTGCTATTTATACCCGTGATTTTTTGCAAGCCCGTAAGCGTGATTGTATTGCCATAATATCGGAGGAAACTTGCCGTATCGTAAGCGAATTCAATATCAAAATCAGGAAATTCGGTTCCTGATTTTTCTGCCATCTGCTTCAATTCATCGCGACACTCAAAGAAATCCTCTCTCGCCTCTTCCTCGGAATTGCCACAACCGAGTATCATACAGTTATGTGCTTCACTCCGCGCGTGAATTGCGACCAAACCATCTCTGCCAACTTCTATTACCGCTAGTAATTTTTCCATGTTTATTGATTATATGAAAGTTATATAACAATTCCAGATTGTTTAATTATGTCATCCAACGTTCCATCCGGCACCTCCTTTGCACCATGCCTCGGAATTGGAAATACGCTGTTGGTAATCGGACTGAACCACAAATCATGTCTATTCCCGTGCTTCATAAAATAACAACCCTGAACTTTCAATTTACGTTCCAATTCCTTTATCTTCATTATTATCGGTTGTTTGACCCTGCAAAGATATACAATTTTCTAACATCGTAATTGTTTTCAAAAAATAAATGATAAAAAATCCTGCAGGAATATTTGTAATTTCATAGTTAATAAGATACCTCAACAATTATGAGAATATCACGAGAAAAATTTAAAGAAAATGATGGCCAGAATGACCGCGAAAAACAGCATGGTCACGATGGTGAGCCACGGGATATGTTTGTCGTTCTTGTCGTGGCGGCGTTTGCTGCTCCACTCGCGGTGCAGTTCATTGGCGAAATCCCTGCGGTGGTCGTCCGTAGGTTTCTGGTCGTCAGGGGTATAGAAGCGCGGTTTGTAATTGAACTCGCGGGGTTCTGGTCTATTGAAATTGAACAGTGCCATAATCGTTTTGTTTTTATGGTGCAAAAGTACGAAAAAAGAACGATGATTTGAACAATCGGGGTGGATGATATATGAAAAATATTGTATTTTTGCCAATCGAAATAGAAGTACATGTGTAAATACAAGGACACTAATCTGGGCATAAAGAAGTTGGATTTCGGAATGAAGCGCGGTATGATGGCTGTGTTTTTGACCGATGGTCGCGTGGTAATGGTTCCCATCTCCATGTTTCCTGACATAAAGAAATTAAGTCTTGCACAACGTGAGGATTACATGATTATGGACGATCAGTACTTTTCCTTTGATGCCATGAGCAAGATTTATTCCATCAAGGATGTACTGAAATATTATGGAATGACCTTAAAAAAATAAGTATTAACGAAACAGAACGCCTATGAGCAAAACCGCATAATTCTGTTATGCACACCATAGAATAGGAAAAAGCGAAGTAGCTTGTACACTGGATGCTTTGAAACTTGGACACTTTCAAAACTCCTCCCAGAGTAAAGCGACGACGCTCCGCCGCATGGCGTGGGCTTTACTCGTTGAAATTGGGAGGAATCGGTAGTCCAAGACCGCAAAGCATCCAATGAAGGCGAAAAAAGTGCCACGCTTTTTTTGTGCGCGTAACTTGACACATTCTTCCGGCACATCTTTAACAAATTTAGGTTTAAAACCCGACGGTGCCGGATGGGATATAACGCGGCGCTAAATACTATGAAGAATTTTTTCATCATGACAATTCCCCTCTTATTAATATCTCCTTTTTATTCATGCTCCGCTCAACGCAAAACCGTATATGTTACTCCTGAAACTGCTAAAATCTATTACAATGGTCACGAAGTAGGCAATGGTACTTATCAAATAAAATTTGGCAGAGATGATGATTTTGTCGTTCTAAAATTCGAAGCTCCTGGTTATATCTCAAGAACTGTCAAATTATTTAAAGATAATCCAAAAAACACCATAGCCTATGAACTTTTTGCAGATGAAGCAATGTTAAATTCCATCGGGGCAGATGAGGGTGTAGATTTGGCAAACAAGTACTTTTCTATCACATGTAAGCAAGGAATGTCGGAAGATGTCGTATGGAAACGTCTGATGAATGTCGCCATAACCAATTTTGAAAACGTGGAGGTACGGGATAAATCTGCAGGTTGGATTAAAACCGGATGGGTAAACACCTCATTCGCATATCAAATTGTACGGACACGTATGGAAATCCAATTGCAATTCACAGGAGAGAACGAGCTCTCTTATAGAGTTAAAATATCTTCAGAGATTGCAGACAAAGATTGTGGATTTTATGATCAGTGCTTCATCAAATATGCAAGAATATTAAGAAAGTATGAGCAAGTTATTTCAGAATTACAAACGACTATAGGTAGTAATTTTTAATTTGCAATTATTATCCAACTCATAAATACATAGGCAATGAAAAAACACATCCTCTTTTTGGCAACTATGTTTTGCCTAACCACCACCTTTGCACAAGAGAAACAAGTTATCAAAGAAACATTTGAAACCAACAAATATCAATGGGATGAATTTTACGAAAATTCTTGTACCGCAAGCATTCAGGATGGATACTTGTTACTTGAAAACGGAAATAAAACCATGTTACGAAGTGTGGTCGAATTACCAATCAATATAGATAGAAACTTTAAAATATCATTTAACATAAATGTAAAAAAGGTTAGTGATGATGACTGGTTCGGAATAGTTTATAACTATGAAGATGAAAACAATTTCTGTTGTTTTTTAATCCAAGAAAAAAAGTTTACAATTATCAATAAGGTCAACAGTGTGTCTAGCGTAAGCCGAAAGGGAAATATCATCTTAAAATCAGAAAAAGAAAAAGATGTTAATATTGATATGGAAAAGAAGGGTAATAAGATTATATTTTCCGTAGACAACATGGAAGTCATTTCAATCACCAAAAACTTTGTCAATAATACAATCGGTTGTTGTGTATTGGGAGAAAACACAATCAAAGTCAACGAATTGGTTATCGAACAAACACTTAACTAACAATCAACTATCATACAGGATGCCACTTTCACTGGTGGTTCTCTTCGAGAGCCTTTTATGATTGACCCAACGCTTTAGCCTCACACTTTCGTGTGAGGCTGCCCAAATGGGCGCTGCCTTCGGCAGCCAGTTTGCTATTACCCCGTACTGAAGTTCGGTTCCCCAAGAGGCGTGTGCCTAATATCCCGCTGCCGAAGGCAGCGCCTTTCTGGTCACACCGCACTTCCGTGCGGTGACCTAGCCTAGCCTAACCCAACACGATAAGACAAGTTAGTACGCAGGCACTAACAACTCCCCACCCGCAAAGGCTCTCGAAGAGAGCCCCCTACAGGTCAATCAGCGAGAAAATACTGCTCCCGTATCTCCACCTTGTTATCCACCAGAAACTTCCGGTACTCGTCTGGGAACGACTTCTTTTTGTGGTGTTGCTTTTGCTTTCGGATATAGTTGATTATCATCTCCTTGTCTCGTACCGAGTAGGTAAAAGCAGCAAACTCTTTCGACCAACGGTCAAAACCGGGGAAATGCGGATTCTCCTTCAGCCAGGCACTGGTCACCGACTTAACCGCTTGGACAAACCTTCCTACAGGCAGCAAGGAGGGCAGTTTGACAAAAAGATGCACATGTTCAGGCATCCCGCCTATTCGCAACAGTTTGACATCTCGATTCTTGCACATACCATGGATGAAAGAGTACAGCTCCCGCTCGTGCTCCTCGTTGATAGTGCGTTTTCTGCGATAAGTGCAGATGACAATGTGGTAGTAAAGTTGTGTGTAACTCATAGTTTTGCTTTCTTTGTTGCTGGCGATAACGCGGTTATCGTCGGATTATTGTGCTGTAAGGTGGCCGACGCTATAAACCTCGCACGGAAGTGCGAGGTTGCCCTAAAGGGGCTGCCTTCGGCAGCCAGCTCATCGTGACGCCACGCTGTAGCATACATCAGGAAGACTCCACCACCACCCCGCTGCCGGAGGCAGCACCCTCCTGGTAACACCGCACGGCAGTGCGGTGAGAAACGAGCACTCCGACAACACGCGCCTCAAAGCACGACACCAACCACCATCACCACCACCCCGCTGCCGGAGGCAGCACCCTCCTGGTAACACCGCACGGCAGTGCGGTGAGAAACGAGCACTCCGACAACACGCGCCTCAAAGCACGACACCAACCACCATCACCACCACCCCGCTGCCAGAGGCAGCACCCATACACAGCACAGCACGGAAGTGCTGTGCCACAAACCACGCGAAATAACACAGCCCTTGTAGATGATGGTAACATCAAGAGCACATCTACACACACCAAGGTTTTTGAAATTTCCGTATCTTTGCAGCCCTAATCTAAAAAACAATCCGAATATGAATCCAAGAGTCAGATTTGCGCCCAGTCCTACGGGACCGCTGCACATCGGCGGCGTGCGCACCGCATTATACAACTATCTGTTTGCCAAGAAGAACAACGGCACTCTCCTGCTGAGAATCGAAGACACCGACCAGACACGCTTTGTGGAAGGTGCCGAAGAGTATATCATTGAGGCCTTCCAATGGCTCGGCATCCCCTTCGATGAGGGTGTCGGCATTGGCGGCGAGTACGGCCCCTACAAGCAGTCCGAACGCAAGGCACTCTACAAGCCCTACGCGGAGCAACTGGTCCGCGACGGTTGGGCCTACTACGCCTTCGACACTCCGGAACAACTGGATGCGAAACGCAAGGAGGCCGAGAGCCAGAAAAAGACATTCCAATACGACGCCAATACCCGCATGGGCATGGTAAACTCGCTCACCCTTCCCGCCGAGGAGGTGGAACGACGCCTGACCTCGGGCGAGCACTATGTCGTCCGCTTCAAATACCCAGCAGACCTGGACATCCATGTGCAAGACTTGATTCGCGGTGAGGTTGTCATCAATTCCAACTTGTTGGATGACAAAGTTCTATACAAATCCGACGGGATGCCCACCTACCATCTCGCCAACATCGTGGATGACCATCTGATGAAAATCACGCATGTGATCCGCGGCGAGGAGTGGCTGCCGTCAGCACCGCTGCATGTGATGCTGTACAAGGCTTTCGGCTGGGAGGCCCCGCAATTTGCGCATCTTCCCTTACTGCTCAAGCCCGACGGCAACGGCAAGCTGAGCAAGCGCGACGGTGACCGTCTCGGTTTCCCTGTGTTCCCATTACAGTGGCACGACCCCAAATCGGGCGAAACTTCTTCAGGTTACCGCGAGTCGGGCTACCTGCCGGAAGCCGTCATCAACATGCTGGCCCTCTTGGGCTGGAACCCCGGCAACGACCAAGAACTCATGTCCATGGAAGAGCTCATCAACCTCTTCTCCATCGACAAAATCAGCAAGGCCGGTGCCAAGTTCTCATTGGACAAAGCCAAGTGGTTCAACCACGAGTACATCCTGATGAAACCCGCCGCCGAACTCCGTCCCCACTTCCGCAAAATTTTGGACGAGAAGGGCGTAACCTGTAGCGATGAATATTTGGATACCATAACCGACCTCGTGAAAGACCGCCTGAATTTCCTGCCCGACTTTTGGGAACAGGCCGGCTATTTCTTCGTCGCACCCACTGAATACGACCCGCAAGCACTGAAAAAACGCTGGAAAGAGGGCACGGGCGAAAAACTGCGCGTCATCGACGAGATGTTGTGCGGCATCCAGCCGTTCGACAAGGACAAAGCCCACGACATGGTGATGCAGTACATCCAAGACAACGAACTGAACATGGGCCAAGTGCTCAACAGTCTGCGCATCGCCCTGGTCGGCACGGCCCGAGGTCCAGAACTGTTCACCATGATTGACGTGATGGGTATCGAGGAGGTGCACAAGCGTGTCATGAGAGCCATAGAAATTGTTAATTTATAGAAGATTAACAAATGGCTATGGAGAAATACGCGAAGCGCATAGCGGAAGAACTGCATCTTACTGAAGAGCAAGTCAAGAACACCCTGGAACTGCTGGAAGGTGGTGCCACCATCCCGTTTGTGGCACGTTACCGCAAAGAGGCCACGGGCAGTTTGGACGAGGTGCAGATTGGGCAAATCAAGGAGTTGCACACCAAATGGGTGGAGTTGGACAAGCGGCGCGCCGCCATCCTGGATTCCATCCGCGAACAGGGAAAACTCACACCGGAGCTGGAGGCAAAAATCAACGAGGTGTTGAGTATGAGCGAGTTGGAAGACCTGTACCTACCCTACCGCCCCAAGCGCAAAACCCGCGCCACCATGGCCATTGAAAAGGGTTTGGAACCCTTAGCCAAAATCATCGCCCGCCAGCAGGAAACCGACCTGCACGCTTTGGCCGCCAAGTATGTGAACCCCGACAAGGGCGTCCACAATATCGAAGAGGCACTGGCCGGCGCGCGCGACATCATCGCCGAGCACATTAGCGAGAACCTCTCCGTACGCGCGCGCCTGCGCAACACCTTCCGCCAGCATAGCCGCATCTACTCCAAACTCGTCAAAGACAAGGTGGACGAGGGCGAGAAGTACAAAATCTACTACAATGCGGAAGAATTTTTAGCCAAAGCGCCCTCTCACCGCATCCTGGCCATGTTCCGTGGCGAGGAGGAGGGCATTCTGCGCCTGACCATCGAGCCGAATGAGGAGAAGACGCTGGAGATGCTCCGGCGCGCCATCATCCGCAACAACAGCAACTGCGCCCAACAGGTGTGGATGGCGGCCACGGACGCCTACAAGCGTTTGCTCCAGCCACAGATGGAGACCGAGATGCGCAAACTGTACAAAGACAAAGCCGACACAGAGGCCATTGAGGTGTTTGTACAAAACCTGCGCCAACTGCTCATGGCCGCGCCTTTGGGACAGGTCACCACGCTGGCCATTGACCCAGGATTCCGCACCGGCTGCAAGGTGGTTATCCTGAATCCCCAAGGCAAACTGCTGCACAACGAGACCATCTATCCGCATCCGCCGGTAGCCCAGTACAAGTTGGCCTCCGATAAACTCAAGCGGCTGGTTTTGCAATACAAGGTGGATGCCATCGCTATCGGAAACGGCACTGCGGGCCGCGAGACCGAGAAATTCGTGAAGTTCATCCCCTTTGAGCGGGATGTCAAGGCTTTTATGGTGAACGAGAGCGGCGCCTCCATCTACTCTGCCTCCGCCGTGGCGCGCGAGGAGTTCCCCGATTACGATGTCACTGTGCGCGGCGCGGTCTCCATTGGCCGCCGCCTCATGGACCCGCTGGCCGAGCTGGTCAAGATAGACCCCAAATCCATCGGCGTGGGGCAATACCAGCACGATGTGAACCAAAAACGGCTGCAAGAGAGTTTGAACACCACCGTGGAGAGTTGCGTGAACCATGTGGGCGTGGAGCTGAACACTGCCAGCAAAGAACTGCTGTCCTATGTTTCCGGCGTGGGTCCCGCATTAGCGCAGAACATCATCGACTACCGCAACGAAAACGGGCCGTTCCCATCTCGCGAGAGTTTGAAGAAAGTGCCGCGCTTCGGTGCCAAGGCCTTTGAGCAGGCCGCCGGATTCCTGCGCATCCGCGACGCCGAAAACCCGCTCGACCGCAGCGCCGTGCACCCCGAGTCTTACGCCATCGTGAAAGCTATGGCCAAGGACCTGAAATGCACCGTCGGCGACCTGATCCTCAAGGAAGAGTTGCGCAAACAAATCAATCTCCAACACTATATGACCGCCACTGTGGGTATGCCCACCCTGAAAGACATCATGCAGGAGCTGGCCAAGCCCGGCCGCGACCCGCGCAGCCACTATGAGATGTTCGAGTTCGACAAAAATGTGCAGAAGATGGAAGACCTCGTCCCCGGCATGGAACTGCCCGGCATCGTCACCAACATCACTAACTTCGGCTGCTTTGTCGATATCGGCATCCATCAGGACGGGCTGGTGCACATCAGCAACATGTCTGACCACCGCATCGCCTCGCCCAACGAGGTGGTGCATCTCAATCAGAAAGTCATGGTGAAGGTACTCAGCGTGGAAATCGAGCGCAAGCGCATCAGTCTGGCGCTGACGGAGGAGTGATCCACCAATACAACCTGTAAAATTCAAATTGCTGTTATGATGTCACTTTGTGATATCTTAATACTATTTTACATATACAGCAAATGCTACTCCTTCCGTTGAAGGTGTGAGTGCAATTTTTGAATTATTTTTAAGAAGCATAGGCTTATTCCCCCAGTCTGATTTATCGAAGCCAACCACGTACACATCACCATTGTAAACAAACACATCCTGTGGATTGGAACAGTTCAGATTTGAAGTAACACCGTTTTGCCATACAAACCCTTTGTATGCTCCTTGGTAGGCAGTTCCCACCCATCCTGTAGCTACCACATAAGGTTGTCCATTAACAATAGCTATACTGGAAGCCTCCGAAGACAGGCCATTGTTAGTGGTCACTTGAACATCCTGAATGGTTCCGTTTGTCCACATCACGGCTTTTTGTATATTTCCTTCTGTATAGGATTCGCTACCAACAACATAAACATTGTTGTTATTCACGCAGACATCACATGCTTTGGAGACCTTATCTGACAACCTTTGAATATTGCTGTTTTTCCACAAATAAGCGCCCCTTGCATCCAAATATGCCATCGTATTTCCAGCCACATAGACATCATTTCCATTCACAAAAATGGCTTCTCCCACAAATGTGTATCCAAGAGCATCCGGATCTGTCGGAAGGAGTGTGACGACTCCATCAACCCAATAGGCAGCCTGGCCATCCAACTCGCCCGCTGCATAAACTTTGTTATTGACAACTTTCAAGTCATTGACACAGCCATTTCCTGTCGCCAGAACTTGTTTGACGCCATTTTTCCATATAACAGGATGATTTTCCTCATCTTTACCTCCATAAATTATATCATTTCCTTTTACGCAGACAGCCTTTGCCATGGCATAGAATCCAGCATCAAGCGTTTGCATGACACCATCCTGCCAGCATACAGCAGGACCGCAATCCCCATACGGGTTCTCGATTCCAGCCACATAGATATGGGTTTGTGATGGTTCCGGGGTAGGATCCACGGGAGTTGGTGTTATAGGATCATCTTCCGGATTGCAGGAACAAATTAAACAGCCAACAATGGCAGTTATACAAAAAACAGATAATTTGTTGATTTTCTTTTTCATTTCTTTCATTTTTAAATTTACCACCGCAAAAGTAATAAAAAAAATAAAGTATCAATTTTGGCATCAAATGATAAAACAAAAGGGGTAAAATAATCATTAAAAAAATTGCGGACGACATAAAGTGGCATTCTCAATTCATAATCGTGTCCATAAACAGCCCCACCCGGTTCAGCACAATGCAGGCGCGGCTTTTGTCAATGACAATACGAACTTTCTTGGTGGTTACAGTCTCCGTGAGCACAATGCGCTTGTAGCCGATGGTGGTCTCAGAGGCGATAGTGCGCCAGTTTCCGTTGTCATCCTCCACCTCAACATGAAAGCGCTCTACGCGTTGACCGAGAGGGATGTACTCTTGCAGCATAACACGATTGAAAGTTTTGGGCTCATAGAATTGAATTTCCACCCAAGCATTGGTTATCGTGTCATCCGCGCACCAATAGGTGTCATCATCCCCATCAATGAGCGAAAAGCCGCAATATGTCTCCAGGAAAACGGTATTACGCCATGAATAACAGTTCCCCGTTTGATCGGGTTTATGAATTCTGCGGAAATTCGACACACAAATCGTTTTTACATCCTTTGCCAAATCGTGCGCGAAGATACTGTCCAAGGCGGCGCGGAACTCCATGAGCCGGAGGGAGTCCTCGGCGGGGATGAGACCTCGGTTGTCGGGCGGCACGTTGAGTAGCAGCAGGGAGTTGCGGCCCACGCTGTTGTAGTAGATCCGCAACAGTTCCTGCACGCTCTTCGGGTGCTCGCTCTCGCGCCAGAACCAGCCCGGGCGGATGGAGACGTCCGTCTCGGCGGGAATCCAGCACGCGCCGTTGTAGTTGCCGGCATTGAGCGTGTCCTGCGACGGAGCATTCTTGCCCGGCTCGAGGCCTTCTATGTCAAGTCGCGACCAGCAGGTGCGCCCACAGGTGCCCTCCTCGTTGCCGACCCAACGGCATCCGGGTCCCACATCGCTGAAAATCACCGCATTGGACTGCAGATTCAAAGTTTGGGCGTTGAATCTTTTCCAGTCATAGACTTGCCGTTTGCCGTTCGGACCTTCGCCGTTGGCTCCATCGAACCATTGCTCGAAGATAGGACCATAGTGTTTGTGCGCGTGTCGCAATGTTTTAAGAAACACTTTGTTATATTTTTCCGTGCCGTAGGAGGGCGCGTTACGATCCCACGGGGAGATGTAGATGCCGAACTTCACCCCTCCCCTCTTGCACGCCTCCGACAACTCCTTCAGCACATCGCCTTTGCCGTTGCGCCACGCGCTCTGGCGCACCGTATGCCGACTCTGAGGATTAGGCCACAGGCAAAAGCCGTCGTGGTGCTTTGCGGTAAGGATAATACCTTGGAATCCTGCGTTTTTCGCCACCGAAACCCATTGGTTACAGTCGAGGGCTGTGGGATTGAAGATATCCTCAGCTTCTGAGCCTTCACCCCATTCCAAACCGGTGAAGGTGTTCGGTCCGAAGTGGCAGAATAGGTTCATCTCCATCTTTTGCCACTCCACCTGCGCAGGCGTGGGCACAGGGCCATAGGGCGCAGGAGGATCCGCAGGCTTCACTTTCGGAGGATGTTTCTGCGCGTAAAGAAATATACCCAAAAGGCAGAGTATCAGGAGCAAGGATGTCTTTTTCATAACAGGATGATTCTGTCGGCGAAGATACGAAAGTTATGGTATAGAACGACGTTTAAAAAAATCCCCATAATGCTATCGTATTAAAAAAAATGTATTTTTGCGGTGATATTATTTTGATATTATTTTAATCAACTCAAAAACATATAACATTATGGAATCCAAGGAATTTAACAAAACTATGACAACGGGAAACAATGGTTTCCTGCATCTTTTCATCAACCTTGTACTGCTGGCATTCTCCATCTGGCTGGTGGTGCGCTTCGCCAAATTCGACTGCATGCTGGATGCCGACGGCGAACCCACCGCATGGATATTGCTGCCCATCCTCACGGGTGTGTTCATGTTTTTCATCTACATCCTTGATTTGGTCGGATTCATGGTGGTGCAACCCAACGAATCACGCGTGCTCACCTTCTTCGGCAAGTACTCCGGCACGGTGAAACAGAACGGCTTTTTCTGGATCAACCCCTTCTATAGCAAAGAAAAACTCTCATTGCGCGCCAAAAACATGGATGTGGAGCCCATCAAGGTGAACGACAAGAACGGCAACCCCATCATGATCGGCCTAGTGTTGGTATGGAAGATCAGTGACACCTACAAAGCTTGCTTCGAGGTGGATTCGGATGTACGCAGCACCATCACGGAGAACTCCATGAAGTCTGTCAAGAGCTTTGACTCCTTCGTGCGCGTGCAGAGCGACGCTGCGCTGCGCAAAGTGGCGGGCATGTACGCCTACGACAACATGGACCGCAACGATGAGGGAGTGACGTTGCGCTCGGGTGGCGATGAAATCAACGAGCGACTGGAGGGCGAATTGCGCAAGCATCTGGAAATCGCCGGCATAGAGGTTGTGGAAGCCCGTATCAACTATCTGGCCTACGCCGCCGAGATTGCCAGCGTAATGCTGCGCCGCCAGCAAGCCGACGCCATCATCTCCGCCCGCGAGAAGATTGTGGAAGGTGCCGTCAGTATGGTGGACTTAGCCTTGAAGAAACTGTCGGAGGACAAGATCGTGGAACTGGACGAGGAACGCAAGGCCGCCATGGTCTCCAATCTCTTAGTGGTGCTGTGCGCCGACGAATCCGCGTCACCGGTGATCAATACGGGGACGTTATACCAATAATTATGAAAAAGAATTTCGCCTTACGCGTCGATTCCGAGATATTCGAGGCCATTGAAAGATGGGCCGCGGACGAATTTCGCAGCGCAAACGGGCAGATCGAATGGATATTGTCCACCGCGCTGAAGAAGGCTGGGCGGCTGCCGAAGAAACCCAAAGGCGAGCCCCCCGCCTGTAATCCCTGAGATTAAAGCTGCAACAGTGCTTGCACAATCTTGCGGGCCGCATGGCCGTCGCCGTACAGGTCATCGGAGAAAACCGGTGGCATCTCCAGAAAATTACGGGTAGTAGTCACGATGTCCACATGATTATGGCCTAATAGATGATTGTACCCGCGAGCACACAACTCCACCCATTCGGTTTCTTTGCGCAACGTGAGGCAATACTTATGGGCAAAATAGGCCTCCTTTTGCACGCCACCGCTGTCGGTAAGCACCAATGCACAATGATTCAACAGATACAGCATTTCCAAATAGCCTACTGGATCGATGAACATAAGACGGGAGGTGTCAAACGGATATGCAATCTCGTTCAGTTTATTCTTTGTTCTCGGATGAAGCGGCAAGATCACCGGTACAAATTCGGCAATCAGCTCCAGCGAGAGCATCAGTTCTTTCAAAACATCAGGATTGTCGGTGTTTTCAGCGCGGTGCAAGGTACAGAGCACGAACTTGTCAGGAATGTCCGTCTGGGGTTTGCGTGCCAGCGGAGCGAAGACATACGCGGCATCCTTCATCACATCGCCGGTGAGCACCACTTTGCACAAGTCCACTCCTTCGCGCCGGAGGTTCTCCACGGCCACTTCGGTGGGCACGCACAGCAGGTCGCTGATGCGGTCGGTCTGTATGCGGTTGAACTCCTCCTGCATTTGCGTGTTGAACGAGCGCAGTCCCGCCTCCACATGGCAGAGTTTCACGCCACACGCGTGCGCGGCGCGCGCACCCGCCAGCGTGGAATCCGTGTCTCCATACACCAGCACCCAGTCGGGACGCTCCTTTTCAACAATCTCCACCATCTGTTCCTGCATCTGCTGCACCATCGCTTCATGCGGGAGACTATGCACGCCCAGATAATAGTCCGGTTTGCGAAGCCCCATCTCCTCGAAGAAGAGCTGCGACATGTTGGCATCGAAGTGTTGACCGGTATGCACGAACACGTCCTCAAGACCCGGAGTACGGGCTATCTCTGCACTCACCACGGCGGCTTTCACAAACTGGGGACGAGCCCCTATGACACTGAGTATCTTCATTATCATTCGCAACTATATCATCAATCAGAAACTGAAATCCGGACTATGTCTTCAGGGTATGTCACTTTAAAATTTGCGGAACTTCCTTGCACAATGTGAATCGGGATTTCAGGACGGTAATGTGCCACCACACCGCTTTCGTCCGTGGGCAGAAAGGTGCCGTCGGCAAACAGTGCTTCGAAGCAGTCGTAGAGCAAACCGGAGCAGAACGCCTGTGGGGTTTGGGCGTAGTAGAGGGATTTGCGGTCGAGGGTAGTTTGCAGGTGGAGATTATCGTCCACCCGGATCACAGTGTCGGTGGCCGGGATGGCCGTCACGGCAGCCTCATTATCTTGCAGGGCATCCAGGACATCGTCAATGATACGTGGCGTGAGTCCGGGACGCGCGGCATCGTGCAGAAGCAGGTTATCCTCCCTGCGGTCAATAAACCACTGGATGGCACTCCAGGAGGACTGGAATCGCTCTTCGCCGCCCGCCAACAGACGGTTTACCTTCGGGTAATTGTCGAAGAGATATTGCAACAATTCCTCCATTTTAAGATATTCCTCCGGCAGCACGACATAGATCTCATCGATGCGCGGGTGGTTTTGGAATGTCTGCAAGGAATACTCCAACAGCATCTTGCCATGGACTTCCATGAACTGTTTGGGGAGTTTTCCGCCCACGCGGACACCCTTGCCCGCCGCCATTAATATCGCCACATTCTGCGCCATTGGTTCTCAAAAATTTCAGAGTGCAAAAATACGAAAATATCCGCGTGATTCGCGGAAGATAGTATCTTTGCAGTCCATAATACTTGTTATGAAGATCCCGAAAAAACAATATATATTCATCTGTCTGTTGACATTACTCTCAACTCTTTTCTTCACATGCAGAAAACCTCAACCGGCGCAACAGGAACGTCTATCACCTGATACCGAAAAACAAACTACTCTTAAAGAAGCAGACTTGGAACCTTTGCCCGACGGTTTCTGCCTCCTCACCGACTCCATTCCGGATGCCATTCTGGAAATCCGTTACTACAGCGATAATAATTTTGTGGGCACACGCATTGACGGCTACGAAGAGCCCGTGGCCCTCATCACCCAAAAGGCCGCCTCCGCGCTGCGCAAAGCCAGCGATGAGTTCCACAAAAAAGGGTACCGCATTAAAATCTACGACGCCTACAGGCCACAGCGCGCCGTGGACCATTTCGTGCAATGGTCGAAAGACCCGGCCGACACCGCGATGAAGTCCGTCTTTTACCCGCACATCCAAAAGACTACCATCTTCTCGCGCGGATACGTGGCTCGCAAGTCCAAACATTCGCGCGGTTCCACCGTTGACATGACCTTGGTGGATCTCAAAACCGGCAAAGAGGTTGATATGGGAGGCTCTTTCGATTATTTCGGGGATATCTCACGCACCAAGTCGGAAAGCATCACAGCAGAACAACGTCAAAACAGACTTTTATTGAGAAATATCATGGTAGCCAATGGTTTTTATTCGGTCCAAGGCGAATGGTGGCACTTCACGCTCTGCAATGAGCCCTACCCTAACACGTATTTTGATTTTCCCGTGAAGATGTATCGGTAGTTGGGAATTGGGGATTGGGAGTTGGGGATTGGGAGTTGGATGTTGGGGAAAGCCGTCACCAACAACCAACAACCAACAACCAACAACCAATCACCAATCACTAATCACTAACAGCTCTGTCCAAAATGCTGATAGAATTGTATAATCGTTTCTATGCCTTTGTAGAAATGATCCAATCTGTAGTTCTCATTAGGTGAGTGGATAGCATCTTCGCCAAGGCCGAAGCCCATCAAAATGGATTTGATGCCCAACACCTTCTCAAAGGTAGCAATGATGGGGATACTGCCACCGCTGCGCATCGGGATGGGCAGTTTGCCGTAGGTGTCCATGTAGGCAGCCTCCGCAGCCTTGTATGCCGGATGGTCGGTCGGGCAGCCGTAGGCCTGGCCACCATGCAATGAAGTCACCTTCACATCCACATAATCGGGAGCATTCTGCTCGAAATAGTTCTTTACCAATTCGGCAATCTTCTCGTGATCCTGGTTCGGCACCAGACGGCAAGACAACTTGGCGTACGCTTTCGACGGCAGTACCGTCTTGGATCCTTCTGCAGTATAACCACCCCACATACCGCAGAGATCGAACGTCGGACGAATGCCCACATGCTCAATCTTCGTGTATCCTTTCTCTCCGCGCAGAGCCTTCACGCCCAGCGACTTCTTGTATTCTTCCTCATTGTAGGGAGCCATGTTGAGCAACTCGCGCTCGCGAGCGGAACACTCCACCACGTCATCATAGAAATGCGGGATGGTGATGTGATTGTTCTCGTCCATGCACTTGGCAATCATCTCGCACAAGGTGTTCAGCGGATTGGCCACGGAGCCGCCAAAAATGCCGGAATGCAGGTCGGCGTTGGGCCCAGTTACCTCAATCTCCCAATAGGAAAGTCCACGCAAGCCCGTGGTGATGGAGGGCACATCCGTGGCAATCATGCTGGTATCGGACACAAGGATGACATCGGCCTTGACCAAGTCCTTGTTCTCCACAATCCACTTGGAGAGACTGGGCGAGCCAATCTCTTCTTCACCCTCCAGCATAAATTTCACATTGCAGGGCAGTGTGTTGGTCTTCATCATCGTCTCGAAAGCCTTGGCATGCATGAAGGACTGGCCTTTGTCGTCATCGGCACCGCGGCCCCAGATCTTGCCGTCTTTGATGACCGGCTCAAAAGGTTCGGTGTTCCAGAGGTCAACGGGATCGACAGGCATCACGTCGTAATGACCGTAAACGAGCACCGTCTTGGCATTGGGGTCGATAATCTTCTCACCATACACGATGGGGTTGCCTTCGGCGGGCATCACCTCGCACTTGTCAGCACCGGCCTCGAGGATGAGCTCGCGCCAGCGCTCCGCACAGCGTATCATGTCCGGCTTGTGCTCACTCTCCGAGCTGATGGACGGAATGCGCAACAGGGTGAAAAGTTCGTCTAAAAATCGTTTCTGATTCTCTTCAATGTATTGTTTGGGTTCCATAATAAAGTTTTTAAAGTTATAAAGTTTAAAGTTCTTAAAGTTGAAGGCTATTGGCCGTTAGCCGTTGGCTGTTGGCCGTCGGGGTCAATTTTTCGGGCGGTCCAGAAGTCGGCGTTTGGAATGTTCAGTTTTTCTGAATCGAAGACGGGATCCTTGCCCTCTTTCTCCTGTTTCTCATAATCTCTTAATGTCCTAAATGCCTTGGGAGAGAGGAGAAGAATGGCTATGATGTTGATCCATGCCATCATACCCACTCCAATGTCGCCGACATTCCAAGCGGTGCGCGCCTCCTTGAGGGTACCGAACACCACGGCGACAAGAATGCACACGCGCAGTATCCAAACCACCACATGTTCTTTCTTACCCTTCCCGAAAAGATACACGATGCTGGTCTCGGCATAATAGTAATACGCCATGATGGTGGTGAACGCGAAAAACGCCAGGGCAACCGCCACCACGGCATTGCCCAATGTAGTGCCCAGCAGCGTGCCGATGGCCGCGGAAGTATAGGAGACATCCGGTGCGCCCAGGTTGTAGGCGGAGGTAAAGAGGACCTCGCCGGTGTTGGCGTCTATCACATTGTAGGTCTTAACTGCCATGATCATCACTGCGGTGGCGGTGCACACGAGCAGCGTATCAACATACACGGAGAATGCCTGTACCAGACCCTGCTTCACGGGGTGCGACACTTTGGCGGCTCCCGCCACGATAGGGCCAGTGCCTTGTCCAGCCTCATTGGAGTAAATGCCGCGCTTCACACCCCAGGCAATGGTGCTGCCGATGATACCACCAAACACCTCATGCGTGCCGATGGCGCCCTTGATCATGTCCAACAATACGGATGGGATGGCAGTATAATTGCAAATGAGCACCACGATGGCCAAAACAACATACAGAATGGCCATGAACGGGGCCACAATCTGCGCCACCTTGGCGATACGCGTCACCCCGCCGATAATGACAAGGCCGAGTATGACAGCCACCACAATGCCAGTGTAAACAGGAGGAATCTGCACAGAGTTGGCAAACGCGATGGCAATGCCATTGCTCTGCACCGGAGGCAAGAGCAGTCCGCATGCAATGAGTGAGCAGACGGCAAAAACCACTGCCAGCCACTTGCAACGCAAGCCCTTTTCAATGTAATACGAGGGACCTCCCCTGAACTGACCATTGTGGTCTTCTTTGTATATTTGAGCCAGAGTGGCCTCCACGAAAGAGGTTCCTGCACCTAAAAAGGCGATAATCCACATCCAGACGATAGCACCCGGACCGCCATAGCCGATAGCCGTGGCCACACCCACGATGTTGCCCGTGCCCACGCGCCCCGACAAAGCCATGGCAAAAGCCTGAAATGAGGAAATGCCCGTTTTCTGGGTCTTGTCCGTGACGAAAAGCAACCGCGCCATCTCCCCGAAACGACGAATCTGCACAAAACGTGTCCGTATGGAAAAGTATAGTGCTGAGCACAAGCACAACACCACCAACGCCGGACTCCACACCCAAGATGAGAGCACAGAAGAAATCTTTTCCACAGACACCGCCAATAATATCATATTGTTACAAAAATTTCAAATCATTTTCAGTTCCCAATCTCCATTCCAATCCTCAATTCCCCATTCCAAATTCCCCATCAACCTCTTTCACCTCATGTCCCCCTTTTTACCCCTTATTCCCATTTCACCTCTCCTTCACCACCTGTTTCAGCATTTCCCACAACAACCTCGTCGGCAACCCCATCACATTGTAGAAAGATCCTTCGATGGTCTTGATGCCCACACATCCTATCCACTCCTGCACGCCGTAAGCGCCTGCTTTGTCAAGAGGCTTGTAGGTGGAAACATAGTATTCGATTTCCTCCTCCGAGAGTTTCTCGAAGGTCACCTCCGTCGCACGGTAGTCGACAAGTGCACGTTGCGGCGTGGCCACTGTGAGCCCGCTATAGACGGTGTGCGTGCGCCCCGACAGGGCTCGCACCATGGCCACAGCCTCGGCATTATCGCGGGGCTTGCCAATGATCTGCCCGTCAATCACAACAACCGTGTCACAGGCAATGAAAATAGTGTCGGCCGGATAGTCCGCCATGTTCAGCGCGGAAAGTTTCAGTTTGGAAAGATACTGCACCACTTCAGCGGGTGTCAGGGATGAATCATAGCTTTCCTCCACATCGGTGCTCAGAATCTCGAAATCCACCCCCATGCCAGCCAATAACTCACGACGGCGCGGTGATTTGGAAGCAAGGTATATCTTGTAGTTTTTCAGTTCATCCAAAAGCATAAGAGAGATGTTTTTAAAGCTGCAAATGTACAAAATTATAGCTTTGTTGTCCCCTAAAAAAAAACAACAATTTAATAATCATAGTACATTCCAACGATTGGAATCACCTCCAAAAACGCAAGGTAATATCCTCCCACTCGTTGCCGTTTCTGCGGTAGAGCCGCTGGTTGGTCGTGCGCGACTTCAAACTGCCTTTGTCGGCCATATAAGGCCCCAGTTTCACAAAGTCGAATAAAGCAGGATGAGGCGGCATTTCGTTGCGTCCCGAGTACCAGCCAATTTTCAGGTCACTGTGTTTTCTGACGTATGCGGCCAGACGTTCCACTTCTTGCACGTCACGGTCACCGCCCATGAAACAAAAACAGGTGATGTCATCTCCATATTTGGCCAATAACACATCGATTACGGAAGTGTCTAACTCCTCACCTGTGTCCTGCTGCAAATGCGGGCTATGGCAGCCTTCGCATCCGTTAGGACAATGCGTGATGTTGATGGCCAAGGTCACCTCATCCGGAATCTCTTGGAAAACGATATCGTAATTGTGGAATTTCAAGACGATATGAAATTAGTGCTTGTAAATTGTTGTGTGAAATCTTAGACTTTAGACTATAGACGCAGACCGATGAACTATGCAATCTTCAGTCTCCCGTCTCCAGTCTAATTACTTCAAAGTCCCATAATACCTTCTGCCGGCCTCTTCCTGGCGGGCGTGCGAGAAGTTGCTCACGCGCTTCATGTATCCGATGATACGGGTGAGATAGTCCACATTCTGGCTGTGGCAGTGAGGGCACTCCTTCAGGTAGCGTTTGTCAATGTGTCCGCAGTCATTGCACACCGTGTTGGGGATATTGAAGGTGAAATAGTTGCAACCTTCTTGTGCAGCCACGCGCAGCAGTTGGCGATACTGCTTCTTGGACAAGTGCTCAGCCAGATTCATGTGCAGCGCGGAACCACCGGTAAGGTGCGTGATATAGTTGCGTCCGTGCAGCTTGAACTTCTCAATCACATCCAAGGAGTCATCCTCCACAATGTAGAAGTAACTGTTGTAGCAGTCGCGAGGCACTTTGTAACCATCTTCACGATCCCATTTGGCGTGTTTCACGCCCACGTTTTCAGCAGGAATCATCTCACAGTTGAAGAGCAAGCCCTTCTTGCTGTATTTCTTGTTGTATTTCTCGATGAGGCCCAGAATACTTTCAACAAATTTCTGGTATTCCTTGTTGTCGTTGATGGTAATGCCCATATACTCGGCGGCTTCCACCAGACCATTGATGCCGATAGTGAGGTATTGGCGGTTGATGGCAATGAAGCCGGCATCGAATAGAGGCAGCATGCCTTTCTCCAACAGGTATTTCAGATTCTCGTTGTACGACATCTGCACCTTATGGGTAAGGTCAATAATTTCTTCCAGATATTCAAGGAAGGGAACATCCTCTCGGTGAGCCTGTTGGATGCAGCGGTTGAGGTTGATGGTGAGCACGCTCTTGGAACCGGTGGACACACCTCCGGCGCCCAAGGTATAGCTGAAACCATTGTCCTTGATCTCGTTGCGCAAGCGGCAGCAACTGCTCAGGGAGTCGGCGTTGTCGCTCACGTAGGTGAAGAAGGAGTGGCCTTCGGCGTACATCTCAGCCGTAAAGTCGGCGTATTCCTTGTCCTTGATGTCACCGTTTTCGGAGAGCAGGGCCATGGTTTCCACCGGGAAGGTGAGCACGGCACGGGTGCGTTCCTGGTTGAACCAGCGCATGAAACGCTTCTGGAGCCAACTTAAGGACTCCCAGTCGGGTTGGCTGCCGTCGGGGAAGCGGAACTCGCCGAAGAGGCTCTTGAAATAGTATTTGTCGTAGTAGGAGATGTTCCAGAACACCGATTGGAAGTTGCGCGCACCGGTGGGTTGGTTGATGGAATAGACCACCTGTTGGAAACAGTCGGTGATCATCTTGTCGATGGTGCGCTGCTTGGTGGAGAGATCGGCAACCTTGTCGGGGTGCTGGTAGTAGTCGGGACCGTATTCCTGGCTGATGAAGTAGTTGAGGTACATCAGGAACTCCGGCGTGGCGCACGCGCCGCTCAACATGCTGGACACCATGAACACCATATTGATGAAGCCGCCGCAGAAAGATTTCAGGTTAGTGGGTTTGGTAGCGTTGCCGCCGATGCTCTGCGTGCCGCTGAGCAGCCACGGATACATCGTGATGCTGGCGCAGTAGTTGGCGATACTCGTTTCATCATTCTTATAGATAAAATGATGATTGAGCAGATATAAGTATTTGTCGGACACCTCTTTGCCGAACATCTCCTTGATACGGTCGCACAGCATACGGCGATTGAGGCGTATGAAGCTTGATTTCGGCAGCTCGCCGATCAGCGTGGCGATGTTCTTCTTCTCCACATTGGCGTTAGCATCGTACTTGCTGCCAGTGGCGGCGTTCTTGGCATTGCAGTAGTTGATGAGGAAGTCCAGTTTGTCCTTCACTTCCCGGTCTTCATAGTGCTTCTGACGGTAGAGAATGTAGGCTTTGGCCACTTCGTAGTAGCGTTCGGCCATCAGCGACTTCTCCACTTGGTTCTGGATTTCCTCCACGGCGATGCCGTCAAAGATGGAGAGACGGCCCAGGATGTTGATCATGTCCTCCTGGGACGGAAACGAGCCCACCGAGACAAAAGCCTTGGTGATAGCGTTACGAATCTTCTCCATGGAGAAGGGTTCCCGTTTGCCGTTTCGTTTGATAATGTAGGTGTCTTCAATCATAGGTTGGGTTGGTTATTAAGTTGTTATTTAAAATAGCAACTCATCAGGAATACGGATATATCCTCACGGACAAGTGCGCTTTTATCCCGAAAGCTACTAAAGTTCGGATGCAGGCAGGTCTTCTGGCTTGTCCTGCTTCCCGGCGTCTTCCCAACAATTTTTCTATCGTCAGTGACATGGTGCCGGAAAGTTGTAAAGAACTGACAGCTACGGGAATAGCTCCTGATTCTCACAGGATTCCCTTTTAATCTTTTCAGAACCTGTATCTGGTTGCAAAAGTAAGACTTTTGGAGGTGACGCAATCAAAAAAGCCCTTGAATTTTATGCACATGGGAAGTGTGTCTAAAATAAGGGCTTGCAAGGAATCCGAAGCAAATTGTTAATAAGTCGGGAATGCGGTTGGACGAGGGATATCCATTGGGGCACCTCCCGTCCAGATGGCGTTATGACCTCTTCACCTATTACTTCCGCTTCCCAAAGGTATGAATATACCCTATCTGCATGTAGAGCATGTTACTGCGCAGGCGATAGGTACCATTCTCGTATTGATCTTTGGGAAGGGGTATATGCATGGTGAATGTGTTCGGATCTTCTTCTTTCATATGCAAAGAGTAGGAACCCGTGGAAAAATCCTGTATCGGGCAGCTCACGCCAATTGTCCAGCGCAAAAAATCGTTCTTGCCTAATTGGAAGTAAAAACCGACGTTGGCCAGTACATCGACATGGATCCGATTCGGATCAAGAACAGAAGGCGTAAGATTCAACTGGGGGTAAGAATCTTCCGTTTCGTCGGAATCGTCCGTTCCTTGCTGTAAATTAACGGCATTGAAAACACCATTGTTGCGGGTGAAGATGGTTCCCCATGGTACACGAAGACGCATTCCGGTAGAGAGTGTTACCCATACTTTGGAAGAAATGGGGACATGGAACTCGAACTTCAGCGGCATTGAGATTCCCAACCGATAGATGGCGTAATCCTTCTTGTCGAAGGGCACTACGTGGCCCGTGTCGCAATGTGCATGGTAACGGAAGGCACCTGTGGCTCCGTGATCCACCCCTGCCGAAACACCAAAATATTTGTTGAAATGATAGGAAAATTCCAATCCAATGCGTCCTCCGCCTCCCGGTTTGGACTGAATATATGTTGTACTTGACAATTTTGCAGGAGACATGATACCGGCATCTATCAAACAGCCTACATGGAATCCGTCAAAAGGAGACGATAGCCGTTTCCGCTCTTTTGTCTTGGGCTTGATTGTCTCGTTTGGATCTTGCTGTTCAGGTTCTGAACTCTCATCGTCCATCCTGTCGCTACTGGATGTAGTTTGGATTTCAGTGTAGCCCGTCAGATTTAAATCCACAATTTGCGGCTGTTCGGAGTAGCGCTGAGAGTTGGGCATGTTGGGCGTGTTTTGCACGACCTGCGTGTCATACACATGAGATGCATTGCTTGGGATGTCAGTCTGCTCAACAACAACCGATTCGGCAGGTGAATCAGAGGGGGTAATGTCCGAAGTGTTGGTTATTGCTTGTTGGGATTGGCTATTTGCGGTCGGATCGGTGACACTTGACAAAGAACGCGGGACTGGAACAGTGTGACTGTGTTCACTTGTCATCTGTACATTGTGCTCATGCTGGCAGATGTCATGGTGAGTATTCAAGTTAGTATCAGTGTAAACATCACGTGCATCCGTTTGGGAGGTGGAAATTTGAGGATGACCGGGTAGTGTGGATGGCGAATGCCACAAGGGGATGGTGGCAACAACACCGACAAGGAACAAGATCAGAACAATAAGGATCTCTTTAGCGTGTGCCAGCAGCCAGATGCCAGCACCGCCTTTGGAAGCGGCTGCGGCCACCTTGATCTGTTCGTCCGACAAGGTCTTTTGGGGCGCACGTTCTATATTGGACACGCCCTGTTCAAAGAGGCGGTCCAGTTCAGTTCCCTTGCTATGTTGTAGTTGTTTTGGCTGCATATTGTGAATAATTACCGTATGTGGGATGGCCGTTGAAGAAAAAAAACTGGATTCATCATTTCTTTACGAATGTGTATGTAAACCCGTCATACATATTGTCGCATAACGAGAACACTTGCCCGTCGGCCTCGCTATACCCGAGGGAAGCTACGAATTCGCACGCACACAGCGATATTTTCCCATCGGTGGCCTCTGCCATTTTTTTGCACTGAGCATCCGTCAGATGAAAGCGTATGTTGAACCAAGAGTAGAAAGGTTCGTTGTTGTTTCCCTTGTTGGTGTATAAGATTTCATGAACCTTGTAGTCAATGTGATAAGTCCCGGACACAACTTTCTTGCCGTCCTTGTAGAATGTGAACCGGCTACCTTTGAAGACAATTTCGGCTTCGAAGCCCTCGCTTTCGGGTGTGTAGTACCACCCGCCGATGCCGCCTGATGTACTGGTCCATCGCCATGTGCTGGCGAGTTCTTTCTTTTCGGGTTTGCTGCAGGATACGGCCAGAAGGGAGAGTGCCAGTATGATGATGGTGACTATCCCCATACTGCGGCCTGCGGCCGTGGTGTTGGTCTCCGACCCCATACTGCGGCCTGCGACCGTGGTGTTGGTCTCCGACCCCATACTGCGGCCTGCGGCCGTGTAAGGGGTTAATTGCACTTCGTGCGTGTCGTCTCTCCGAGACTGCTCAATGAAATTAATTTTCTTCATATTTTTTACCATTCTACCGAGCTCTTGTCCCTAACGGGACTGCTCAATGTAATTATTAACTATTATCTCTCAACTTTCATTTCTCCTCTCCTCTTCTCCTCTTCTCCTCCTCATCTCTCCCATCACCCTCAACCTCGCCTGCAGCTCAGCTCTTGCGCGGGAGAGCAGCACTTTGGAGTTGGCGACGGAGATGCCGAGCACTTGGGCTATCTTCGCGTGCGAGTAATGCTCCACCGTGTAAAGGTTGAAAACTGTGCGTTGTTTGACAGGCAACTTGCTGATGGTCTCCAAAAGTTCTTCTTGCGAGAAAGCCACCTGCGGTATCGTTGCGTCTTCGGTCTGTTCCCCCTCATCAGCCATCTCCACTTCCATTTCCACCATGTCGGGCCGCTTGCGCAAGTACATCAATGCTTCGTTCACAGCTATCTTCTTGAGCCATCTCCCGAAGCTTCCCCATGCACGGTAGGTATCCGACTTTTCGATAGCGTGAAGGAATGCATCCTGAGCCAGATCCTCTGCCACCTGCCAATCACCCACATATCGGTAGCACGCGCCCACCATCTTGCCGATATGGCGCTGATACTCCTTTGCCCAGAATTCAGCCTTCTTCATCCTCTTTCGTTGCTACATAAAGATGATGCAAAAGTATGAAAAGGTTACAAAAAAGTTTAGTATAGAAAGTTATTATAGGGATAAATCTGGATGTGCAGCTTCTTGATTTCCTCATACAGCATCTCCTTCATCTCCGGCACATTCTCTTTTGTTTTGGCCGAGATGAAGAAGGTTTTGTGGGCACTCTTGGCCATCCAGGTGGCCTTCAATTCTTCCAAGGTGATATTTTCTTTCCCTTTTGGTGTTAAATCCTCGGGGTCTTTCTCCACCCAGGTATATTGGTCTATCTTGTTGAAGATGATAATCATGGGTTTGTTACCCGCATTGATCTCAGAGAGAGTCTGGTTCACTACGGCAATCTGCTCCTCGAAGTCCGGGTGGCTGATATCGACCACATGCAGCAGCAGGTCGGTCTCGCGAATCTCGTCCAAAGTGGATTTGAAGGACTCCACAAGGCTATGCGGCAGCTTGCGGATGAAGCCTACGGTGTCGGAGAGCAGGAAGGGCAGGTTGCCGAACACGACCTTGCGCACGGTGGTGTCCAAGGTGGCAAAAAGTTTGTTCTCGGCAAACACCGCCGCATTGCTTAGCATGTTCATGATAGTGGATTTGCCCACGTTGGTGTAGCCCACCAGCGCCACGCGCACGAACTTGTCGCGGTGCCCGCGCTGGGTGGCCTTCTGACGGTCGATGGCTTTCAACCTGTCTTCTAACAAAGAGATACGGTTACGGATGATTCGGCGGTCAGTCTCGATTTCCTTCTCGCCGGGGCCTCTCATACCAATACCGCCTCGCTGTTTCTCCAAGTGTGTCCACATGCCGGTCAGTCGCGGCAGGAGATATTTGTACTGAGCCAACTCCACTTGCACCTTGGCATGGGCAGTCTGCGCGCGCTTGGCGAAGATGTCCAGGATGAGATGCGTGCGGTCCATCACACGGCAGCCCAAAACGCCTTCAATGTTGCGCTGCTGCGAAGGCGACAACTCGTCGTCCACCACCGCAAAGTCAATGCCATTCTCGTGCACATACTCAGCCACCTCCTTGATTTTGCCGGAACCCATATAAGTGCGAGAATCTGGATGTTGCAGATTCTGGACAAACTGCTTCACAGCCTCCCCACCGGCAGTATCAACCAGAAAGGCCAATTCATCCAGATATTCTCTGGTTTTCTCTTCGGAAATGTTGGGAGTGGATACGGCAAGAAGTACAGCGGTCTCGGGCATAGAAGTGAAAAGTTAGAAGGTTCGTAAAGTTAGAAGGTCCATAAAGTTATAAAGTCATAGCTCATAGTTAAAGCTGCCGCAAAAATAATAAAAATCGCATTTAAATCATTTTTTGCTATCTTTGCAACGCTGTTTATGATAAGCAGCATGACATATTAAGAAAGCGCATTTTCGCTTATTCCGATGGTGTGGAATTCGACCCTTCGCTAAATAAGACCGGAATACGAGAAGAACGCTCATCTATATGTATTTGTGATTGCCAATACATTAGGTGGGGCTTGTTCTTCCTTATTCGTCTTATGGGAGGTCGAACCCCGCACTATGAATAAGGTCTGGAATCTTGCTCCACTTTCTTTATGTCATCTTTGAATAAATGCAAAATATGCTGCCAAATGGCTGCTTTCTATAGACATACCATGAAAAGTGAATAAAAAAGGGTTGGGAGGCGCACGATTGTGCGCCTCCCGTTTTTTCACCGCCAAACATTGCAAAAAAGGGTAGAGCCGAAGCCCTACCCTATCCATCATTAATATTTAAGAATTTGAACGTTTCTTTCTGAAACTATGCCAAACCGCCACCGTTCATCATGGGCGGGATGGCACCCTGCGGATTGTCCACGATGACACCGTTTTGCTCCTCGTACTTGGAGACGTTGTCAGCCAAAGCATTCAACAAGCGCTTGGTGTTCTGCGGGGTCATGATGACGCGCGAACGCACCGTGCCTTTCTGCACGCCCGGCAGGAGGGACACAAAATCCACGATAAACTCCGTGTTGGAATGGGAAATAATGGCCAAGTTGGAATAAATTCCCTGCGCCACTTCTTCCGGCAAATTGATATCAATTTTCTGTTCTGGCATTTTCAATTGTTTTAAATGTTAGTTATTCACTTCTTCCATCACCATTTCTTCCTCCTTGGAGGCCATCAGGGATTCGTACTCCTCTCTGGAGCCGACCTCAATGGTCTGGTATCTGCGGATACCAGTACCTGCCGGTATCTTCTGACCGACAATGACGTTCTCCTTCATACCGATAAGGTTGTCAGACTTGGCGTTGATGGCAGCCTCTGTGAGGACCTTGGTGGTCTCCTGGAAGGATGCGGCGGAAATAAAGCTGTGCGTCTGCAGGGAAGCACGAGTGATACCTTGCAAGATAGGCTTACCGGTAGCAGGACGTGCATCGCGCACCTGCACGAGCTTCATATCCTTACGTTTCAGGATAGAATTGATGTCGCGCAACTTCTTGGCAGAGATGATCTGACCCTTGCGAACCTCATCGGAATCGCCCGGATCTTCCACCACCTTCTTGTCCCAAATGATGTCGTTCTCCTCTTGGAAGTCAATCTTGTTGATTAACTCGCCTTGCAGGAACTTGGTATCACCCGGATCCTCGATTTCCATCTTGCGCATCATCTGACGCACAATCACCTCAAAGTGCTTGTCGTTGATCTTCACACCCTGGAGACGATAGACTTCCTGAATCTCATTGATGATGTATTCCTGAACCTTCTGGGCACCCTTGATGTTCAAAATGTCAACCGGGGTAAGAGAACCTTCGGACAACGGCGTGCCAGCCTTCACGAAGTCGTTCTCCTGAGCCAGAATCTGCTTGGAGGTCGGAATGAGATAAACCTTGGCGCCCTCTCCATCATCGTTACGCGGCGTAATCTTCACCACACGGTTACCACGCTTGAGCTTCTTCTCGAAGGAAACCACACCGTCGATTTCGGAAACCACAGCGGGATCCGACGGGTTACGGGCCTCGAACAACTCGGTGACGCGCGGCAGACCGCCCGTGATATCGCCAGACTTACCGAAGGAACGCAGAATCTTGACCAGGATTTCACCAGAGTCAATATCCTGACCCTCTTCCACGGACAGACGAGCACCCACAGGCACGTCAAAGCTCTTGATCACATCACCGTGCTTGTCCAAAATGGAAATGCTCGGGTTCTTGGTCTTCAAACGGCTCTCAATGATCACCTTATCGTGGATGTTGGTCTGTTCGTCCGTCTCCACACGATAGGTCACACCTTCGATAATGTCGTTGAACTGGACCTTACCAGCCACGTCAGACAGAATCACAGCGTTGAACGGATCCCAATCGGCAATCAGATCACCCTTCTTGATGGGATCGCCGTGCTTGAAGTAGAGGTTAGAACCGTAAGGCACGTTGGCAGAAGCCAATGCAATACCGGTCTTCACATCAATGATCTTGATTTCAGCGGTACGGCCGATGACCTTGTAATAAGTCTTGCCGAAAGCATCCGTCTTCTCCAATGCACGCAACTCATCGATGCTCAACACACCATCGTATGTAGCTTGGATAGAAGAGTTGGCGGCCACGTTACCAGCCACACCACCGACGTGGAACGTACGCAGGGTCAGCTGTGTACCAGGCTCACCGATGGACTGTGCCGCGATGACACCGACAGCCTCACCAATCTGAACCATCTTGCCGGTAGCCAGGTTACGACCGTAACATTTCTGGCAGATACCATGCTTGGACTCGCAGGTCGGCACTGAACGGATTTCCACTTCCTCGATAGGAGATTCTTCTATAATCTTGCAATATTTTTCTGTCAACTCCTCACCGGCCTTGATAATCAATTCGCCGGTTTGAGGATGATACACATCGTGCAAAGTCACACGACCGAGCAAACGATCGTAAAGGGTCTCGACAACCTCTTCATTCTTCTTCAATGCGCTCACAGTCATACCGCGCAATGTACCGCAGTCTTCTTCCATGATGATGACATCGTGGGAAACGTCAACCAAACGACGGGTCAGGTAACCAGCGTCTGCGGTCTTCAAAGCGGTATCGGCCAAACCCTTACGGGCACCGTGGGTAGAGATGAAGTACTCTTGCACGGACAGACCTTCTTTGAAGTTGGACAAAATCGGGTTCTCGATAATCTCGCCACCGGAAGAACCGGCCTTACTCGGCTTGGCCATCAAACCACGCATGCCGGAAAGCTGACGGATCTGCTCGGCAGAACCACGAGCTCCGGAATCACGCATCATGTGCACAGGATTGAAGCCCTGACGGTCTTCCTCAATCTCTTTCATCAAAATCTTGGAGAGGCGGGCGTTGCACTGTGACCAAACGTCAATCACCTGGTTGTAACGCTCGGTGTTGGTGATGAAACCCATGTTGTAGTTCATGGTAATCTCATCTACCTGGGCATTGGCTTCGGCGATGAATTCCGGCTTCTGCTTCGGGATGATCACATCACCCAGGTTGAAGGACAAACCGCCTTCGAAAGCCATACGATAACCGAGGCTCATGATGTCGTCCAGGAACTGGGCGCAAACCTTGTTACCGCACTTGTTCAGCACATCACCGATGATGTCACGCAAGGCCTTCTTGGTCAACAGCATGTTGATATAACCGTACTCCTTGGGAACCACTTGGTTGAACATCACACGACCAACGGTAGTGTCAATGATCTTGATGGTGCCATTGCCGTCCACATCCACTCTACATTTGATCTTGGCATTCAAATGCACTTTCTTCTCATTATAGGCAATCATCACCTCTTCAGGTCCGTAGAATATGCTGCCCTCGCCCTGCACCTTGTGATCAGGGGTGGAAGGAAGCTCTTTGGTGATATAGTACAGACCCAACACCATGTCCTGGGAAGGCACAGTTACAGGCGCGCCGTTGGCAGGGTTCAAGATGTTGTGGGAGGCCATCATCAGCATCTGGGCCTCCATGATGGCGGCATTTCCAAGGGGAACGTGCACAGCCATCTGGTCACCATCAAAGTCGGCGTTGAAAGCCGTACAGCACAACGGGTGCAGGCGGATAGCCTTACCTTCCACCAATCTCGGCTGGAAGGCCTGGATACCCAGACGGTGCAACGTAGGAGCACGGTTCAACAATACGGGGTGACCCTTCAGGATATTCTCGAGGATTTCCCAAACAACGGGATCCTTACGATCGACAATCTTCTTGGCGGATTTCACCGTCTTCACGATACCTCTTTCCAGAATCTTGCGGATAACATACGGTTTGAACAACTCAGCCGCCATGTCTTTCGGCAGACCGCATTCATTCAGATGCAAGTCGGGACCGACGACGATAACGGAACGGCCGGAGTAGTCCACACGTTTACCGAGCAGGTTCTGACGGAAACGTCCCTGTTTACCCTTCAAGCTGTCGGAAAGGGATTTGAGCGCACGGTTGGAGTCGGACTTCACCGCGCTGGATTTCTTGGAGTTGTCGAACAGAGAGTCAACAGCCTCCTGCAACATACGCTTCTCATTACGCATGATGACATCCGGAGCCTTGATCTCGACGAGGCGTTTCAGACGGTTGTTGCGGATGATGACACGACGGTAAAGGTCGTTCAAGTCGGAAGTGGCGAAGCGGCCGCCATCCAGCGGGACGAGCGGACGGATCTCCGGCGGAATCACCGGCACGATCTTGACAATCATCCATTCCGGTCTGTTCTCCGCACGTTTGCGGCTGTCGCGGAACGACTCAAACACATGCAGACGTTTGAGCAGGTCTTTCTTACGCTGTTGAGAGGTCTCATTGTTGGCTCTGTCTCTCAACTCATAGGATTCTGCATCGAGGTCCACCTTGCAGAGCAGGTCATAGAGGGCTTCAGCACCCATCTTGGCCACGAACTTGTTGGGATCGTTATCGTCCAGCAATTTGTTCTCTGCGGGCAGATTGTCCACAACCTCGTAATACTCCTCTTCGGTCAGCAGCGTGTTCTTGCGAACATTGTCGCTCTCTGCCATACCGGGTTGGATGACGATGTATTTCTCATAATAGATCACAGCATCCACATCCTTGGAGGAGAGGCCGAGCAACGCACCGATCTTGTTCGGCAAGGATTTGAAGAACCAAATATGGGCGACGGGCACCACGAGCTGGATATGGCCCATCCTTTCGCGACGCACCTTTCTCTCGGTCACTTCCACACCGCAACGGTCGCAAGTGATGCCTTTGTAGCGGATTCTCTTGTACTTACCGCAGTGGCACTCCCAGTCTTTGGTCGGTCCGAAAATCTTTTCGCAAAACAGACCATCGCGCTCCGGCTTGTACGTCCTGTAGTTGATGGTCTCCGGTTTCAGCACCTCGCCATGTGACTGTTGGAGGATGGTCTCCGGAGAAGCCAGACTGATGGTAATTTTTTGAAATTCTTTTCTTGTATTACTGTCTTTTTTAAAAGCCATGATTTACAATATTATCTTGTTGTCTTATTCAAATTTAATATCCAGTCCCAGACCGCGCAACTCGTTCACGAGCACATTGAAGGACTCTGGGATGCCGGCAGTCGGCATATTGTCACCCTTCACGATGGCTTCGTAAGTCTTGGCACGACCCACCACATCATCGGATTTGACGGTCAGGATCTCCTGCAGCACGTTGGATGCACCGTAGGCCTCGATGGCCCAGACCTCCATCTCACCGAAACGCTGACCACCGAATTGGGCCTTACCACCCAGCGGCTGTTGCGTGATCAATGAGTACGGTCCGATAGAACGGGCGTGCATCTTGTCATCAACCATGTGGTGCAACTTCAGATAGTAGATGTAGCCCACCGTGGCTTTCTGGTGGAACGGTTCGCCCGTCTCACCGTCGTACAGCTGCGTGCTGCCGTTTTCGGGAAGCCCGGCCTCTTTCATCAGCTCGTTGATCTGGTCGATGGATGCGCCGTCGAAAATAGGCGTGGCGTATTTCACACCCATCTTCTTTCCGGCCCAACCCAAGACAGTCTCGTAAATCTGACCCAAGTTCATACGGGAAGGCACACCCAACGGGTTGAGCACGACATCCACCGGACGGCCGTCCTCCAAGAACGGGAGGTCTTCCTGACGGACAATCTTGGCCACACAACCCTTGTTACCGTGACGACCTGCCATCTTGTCACCGATACGGAGCTTACGCTTGTTGGCGACATAGACCTTGGCCATTTGCACGACACCCGCCGGCAACTCCGTGCCGATAGTGGCGTCGAACACTTCACGCGTCTTCTTGGCGTTCAGCTCTCTGACCTTGATGAGGTAGTTGCGGATAATCTCGGCAACCAGTCCGTTGATCTTCGCATCGTTGGTCCACTTGGAGACAGTAACAGCAGTGAAATCAACGGTATTGAGCATTCTCTGTGAGAATTTAGCGCCCTTGGCAATCACAATATTCTTGGAATTGTCATAGACATTATGGGCGATTTTGCCTTCCAGAATCTTATACAGTTTTGACACTGCAATGTCATGCAACTTGTCAAACTGCACTTGGTATTTTTCTTCGATTTCAGCCACGATATCCTTATCCTTGGCTTTGGATTTTCTATCCTTGATACGACGGGACAGGTCCTTGGCACCAATCACAACACCCTTCATGGATGGAGGTGCCTTGAGGGAAGCATCCTTCACATCGCCGGCCTTGTCGCCGAAGATGGCGCGGAGCAACTTCTCTTCAGGACTCGGATAGGACTCGCCCTTAGGCGTGATCTTACCGATGAGGATGTCACCTTCGTTCACCTCGGCACCCACACGGATCAAACCGTTCTCCATCAAGTCGCTGGTGGCTTCGGTGGACACGTTGGGGATGTCGTTGGTGAGTTCCTCGATACCGCGCTTGGTGTCGCGCACGTCCATCGTGAAGGACTCGATATGTATAGAGGTATAGAGGTCGTCGGTGACTGCCTTTTCGGAAATCACGACAGCATCCTCGAAATTGTATCCCTTCCAAGGCATGAAGGCCACCATCAGGTTGCGTCCGAGGGCGAGCTCGCCGTTCTCGGTAGCGTAACCCTCCGTCAGCACGTCGCCCTTCTTCACCTTCTGGCCTTTCACCACGATAGGACGCATGTTAATACAGGAGTTCTGGTTGGTTCTGCGGAACTTGAGCAGCTCGTAGTTCTTGGCGGCGGGGTCGAAGCTGACCAGCTCTTCCGTCTCGGTACGGTCATACTCGATTTCAATATGCTGGGCATCCACAGACTTCACCACACCGGTACCCTCAGCGAGGAGCACGGTACGGGAGTCAACGGCCACCTTGTGTTCAAGGCCGGTACCCACGATAGGAGCTTCAGGCCTGAGCAACGGCACAGCCTGACGCATCATGTTGGATCCCATCAACGCACGGTTAGCGTCGTCGTTCTCGAGGAACGGAATCAAGGATGCAGCGATAGAGGCAATCTGGTTGGGCGCGATGTCGATCAAGTCGATTTCCTCCTTCGGAAGGATAGGATAGTCGGCCAAACGACGAGCCTTCACCTTCTCGCCCAGCATGTCGTTCTCGTCCATCGGCGTGTTGGCCTGGGCGATACGCTTGTTGTCCTCCTCCTCGGCGGTCAGGAATACCGGCGGCTCGTTGAAGAGCACCTTGCCGTTCTCCACACGACGATAAGGAGTCTCGATAAAGCCGAGATGGTTGATCTTGGCGAACACACAGAGTGAAGAAATCAAACCGATGTTCGGACCTTCAGGGGTCTCGATCGTACACAGACGGCCATAGTGCGTGTAGTGAACGTCACGGACCTCGAAACCGGCGCGCTCACGAGACAAACCGCCAGGACCCAAAGCGGAAATACGACGCTTGTGCGTGATCTCGGAGAGCGGGTTGGTCTGGTCCATGAACTGCGACAGCTGGTTGGTGCCGAAGAATGAATTCACTACGGAGGACAAAGTCTTGGAGTTGATCAGGTCAACCGGGGAGAACAACTCATGGTCACGCACATTCATCTTCTCGCGGATGGTACGGGCCATACGGTTCAAACCGAGGCTGAACTGGTTGTATAACTGCTCGCCGACGGTACGGACACGACGGTTGCTCAAGTGGTCGATATCATCCACATCCGTCTTGTTGTTGATCAGCTCAACCAAATAGCGGATAATGGAAATGATATCCTCGTTGGTCAACACACCCGTCTCCATCGGGATATTGAGATTCAGTTTCTTGTTGATACGGTAGCGACCCACTTCCCCAAGGTCGTAACGTTTGTCGGAGAAAAACAGCTTGTCCAGCGTGGCACGGGCAGTCTCCTCATCAGGAGCCGTGGTGCTCTTCAACTGCAGATAGATGTACTCGATGGCCTGTTTGCCAGAGTTGGTCGGGTCTTTCTGCAGCGTGTTGAAAATCACGGAATAGTCGGTGTTCTTCTCATCTGTCTTGTGGAAGAGCACAGTCTTGATGTTGGCATCCGTGATCATCTGGATGTGCTGCTTGTCGAACACGGTCTCGCGGTCAATGATAACCTCGGTACGCTCGATGTTCACCACCTCACCGGTCTCATCATCGACAAAGTCCTCATACCAGGTTTTGGTGACGGCGGCTGCGAATTTTTCTCCCAAATATTTCTTCAGGTTAGCTTTGGTGGCCTTGACCTCGTGAGCGATGTCGAAAATGCTCAGGATGTCCTTGTCGGTCTCATAACCGATGGCACGCAACAAAGTGGTAACCGGTAATTTCTTCTTACGATCGATATACGCGTACATCACGTTGTTGATATCGGTCGTGAACTCCATCCATGAACCCTTGAACGGGATGATACGGGCGGAGTACAGCGGTGTTCCGTTGGTGTGATAGGAGAAGCCGAAGAAGACGCCCGGCGAACGGTGCAGCTGGGATACCACCACACGCTCGGCACCGTTGATGATGAAAGTGCCGCTGGGGGTCATGTACGGGATCATGCCCAAATACACATCCTGGATGATGGTTTCAAAATCCTCATGCTCGACATCGTTGCAGGAAAGCTTCAGTTTGGCTTTCAAAGGAACACTGTATGTCAAACCTCTTTCAAGGCATTCGTCCATCGTATAGCGGGGAGCGTCGATATAATAATCAAGGAATTCGAGGACGAAACTATTTCTCGCATCGGTAATCGGGAAGTTCTCGGAGAAAGCCTGGTAAAGGCCCTCGTTGTGGCGCAATTCGGCGTCAGTGTCAATCTGGAAAAACTCCCGGAAAGATTTCAATTGAATATCAAGAAAGTCGGGATATTCAACCGGTCTTGTTGATGCAAAACTTATTCTTTTATTGTTATTAGTTGCCAAGACTTTGATAATTAGATTGTTAATACTGATTTTAAGGGGAATACCAATCAGTGGGTATTAAAGACAACAATAAGTACAATACTTCCACCGAAGTGGAAGTGTTGTACTATTGATGGGGGTTGGTTTGAAATTAGTTGAGTTCGACCTCAGCGCCAACTTCTTCGAGGGCTTTCTTCAAAGACTCAGCTTCGTCTTTGGAAACGCCTTCCTTAACGGCCTTGGGAGCACCGTCAACGAGTTCCTTAGCCTCTTTCAGACCAAGGCTGGTGAGTTCCTTCACTAATTTGACAACTTGCAATTTCTGAGCACCAGCGGATTTCAGAATCACATTGAATTCGGTTTTCTCCTCAGCGGCTGCTGCGCCAGCGCCGGCTGCGGGACCTGCTGCTACTGCAACAGCTGCAGCTGCGGGCTCAATACCGTATTCTTCTTTCAAAATTTGAGCTAACTCGTTAACTTCTTTAACGGTCAAATTAACTAATTGTTCTGCAAATGCTTTCAAATCTGCCATAATTTTATTTTTTTAAAAGTTTTTACTAAAATGATTTGTTTGTTAAATTTGATTTTTTTATTGTCTTTCGGACAAAGTCTTGACGATACCGGCCAATTTGCCGCCACCAGACTGCAGTGCGGAGACCACATTCTTGGCGGGTGATTGCAACAGGGCCACGATGTCGCCGATCAATTCCTCGCGGGACTTGATATTGCACAGAGCTTCCAACTGATCGTCTCCGATGTAAGCGGTCTCCTCGATGAAGGCAGCCTTGATGAGGGGTTTGTCGTTCTTTGCACGGAACTCCTTGATCAAGCGGGCAGGCACGTTGCCTGTGTTGCACAACATGATGGAGGTGGCGCCGTTCAGCACCGGATAGATTTCGGAATAGTCTGCCTCAGCCTGGTCCATAGCGCGTTTCAGCAGGGTGTTCTTCACAACCTTCAGCTTGACGTCGCGTTTGAAACAGAGTCTGCGCAACTGGTTGACTGTACTAACCGTGAAACCGGAAATATCGGTTACATATACATGGGAATAGTTAGCCAAGTCCTGTGCGATTTCTTCGATAATCTGAGCTTTTTGTTCTTGTTTCATACTAACTAATCTTTAAATTATAATGTAACGGATTTGGGATCCACCTGGACACCAGGACTCATGGTCGTGGAAAGGTAGATGCTCTTGATGTACGTACCCTTGGCGGAGGTCGGTTTCAGCTTGATGACGGTGCCGAGCATTTCGCGGGCATTGTCGGTCAACTGGTCCACGGAGAAATGATTCTTGCCGATGGAGGTGTGGATGATACCGTATTTGTCCACCTTGAAGTCGATCTTACCGGCTTTCACTTCGGAGACGGCCTTGCCGACTTCCATCGTTACAGTACCGGATTTGGGGTTCGGCATCAAACCGCGGGGTCCCAATATTCTACCGAGAGCACCGATCTTCGGCATCACGCTCGGCATGGTGATGATGACGTCAACGTCGGTCCAGCCTTGCTTGATCTTGTCAACGTATTCATCCAAACCAACATAGTCGGCTCCCGCAGCCTTTGCCTCTTCTTCTTTGTCAGGAGTACAGAGCACGAGCACGCGGATGACTTTTCCAGTACCATGGGGCAGCGTCACAATACCACGGACCATCTGATTGGCCTTACGAGGGTCAACGCCCAGACGCACGTCAATGTCAAATGATGCATCGAATTTGGTATATGTGAGGTCTTTCACCACCTGGATAGCTTCCGGTAAAGCGTACACTTTACTCTTATCAAATTTAGCAAAAGCCTCTTTGCGTTTTTTTGATATTTTAGCCATGTGATTTGTTTTTTACTTGTTATTAATTTTTCTCAAAAGGATTCTGGCCACCTTTCACGGTAACGCCCAAACTGCGAGCTGTACCGGCAACCATAGACATGGCGGACTCGACCTCGAAACAGTTCAAGTCGCTCATCTTGGTCTCGGCAATGGTTCGCACCTGGTCCCACGTGATGGAACCGACTTTGGAACGGTTAGGCTCACCGGAACCTTTTTGAAGTTTGGCTGCTTCCTTAATTTGTACAGCAACCGGAGGGGTCTTCGTGATGAAGTCAAAGGACTTGTCCTTGTAAACCGTAATCACAACAGGGATGATCTTGCCAGCCATTTCCTGCGTACGCGCATTGAACTGCTTGCAAAAGTCCATGATGTTCACACCCTTGGAACCCAACGCAGGTCCTACAGGGGGTGCTGGATTGGCGGCTCCTCCTTTAATTTGTAACTTAATTAATCCAGCTACTTCTTTTGCCATTGTTTAATTTGATTTAATTGTTTGTAACTATTTGTGGCGCTATATTTTTTCAACTTGCATAAAGCCCAGCTCCAGCGGGGTTTTACGGCCGAAGATTTTCACCATAATCTTCAGCTTCTTCTTCTCCGTGTCTATCTCTTCGATAAACCCGTTGAATGTGTTGAAAGGCCCGTCAATAACCTTAATCTCCTCACCCACCGTGAAAGGCTGCAAATATGAATCGTCTTGGGTCATCAATTCGTCAACCTTACCCAGCAAACGAGAGACTTCTGCCGGACGCAATGCTACGGGAATGTCGCTCTTGTGCTTGCAACCTACAAAGCCCAACACCCCGGGAATGTCCAGAATCATGCTGAAAATCTCTTCCATCTTGACTACCTCAATAAAGATGTAGCTCGGGAAGTAGTTCTTCTCAGTCACAACCTTCTTTCCACTCTTGGTAATGTGGTGAACCTTTTCTGTAGGTATCAACACCTTCGTCACATAATCCTTCAGATGGGAAAGCTCAACCTCGGTCTCGATGTTCTGCTTCACCTTCTTCTCGGTGCCTGTGACCGCTTTAATCACATACCATTTACGCTCGACTTCTGCCATGATTCGCTATTTTGGATATAACAACCACTGATAAAAGAAAACTACATAGCCGGGAATACGAGATCCATTCCCAAGTTGAAGACGGCATCCATCAAAAACACGATTAACGCGATGATTAGGGAAGCAATAGACACCACCACAACACTGTTGCCAAGTTCTTGCATAGTCGGCCAAGTTGTCTTGTGCACCAACTCGTCGTAAACTTCTTTACAATAATTAACTATTTTCATCTTCTTATATTTTTTCGTTTTTTATCTGTTTTAGAAACTTTTTGTCAACTTTCTGCCAAATCCACCCTACCGCACTAACACTCTTGTGTTGAAAAATCAAAAGCGCAAATTATTGTCATTTAGACGATTATAGAAACTTACTCACAATCCCGGTCCCTCATTGCGCCTATTTTCTAACAAGTTGGCAAATATAGTATTTTTTTTATATGAAAATATTTTTTTATAAAAAAAATATGATATGGCACTATTTTTGTTTTAAGCGCACCTAAATCTTCAATTTCAAGTACGAAATCGTGCGTCCTTCCGCCAGCCACATCTTCTCGTAAAAGGTCTGAACCTCCGTCAACAAAGCATCCGCAGGTTGCGTATAGACATTCTCAACATCCTCCAACACAGTCCATTGCTCCTGCGGCGCAGTCTCGCGCACATACTCGTACAGGAGCCGGCTGTCCGTCTTCAGATTCAGCACTCCCCCACTCTCGGGCAACACCTCGCGGTAGAAACCCACAAAACGCGGCGACACCAGCCTCCGGCGCTCACTCTTGGGCTGCGGGTCCGGAAATGTGACCCAGATCTCACTCACCTCGTCCTTCTCGAAATAATATCCAATGTTATCGATATTGATACGGAGGAATGCCACATTGGACATTTCGCCCTCGATGGCATCCTTGCAGCCACGCCACAAACGCGCCCCCTTGCGGTCAATGCCGATGAAATTACGGTCTGGATAACGCTTCGCCATGGCAATGGTATAGTCACCCTTGCCACAACCCAGCTCCACCGTAATCGGATTGTCATTGTGAAAATAATCCCTACCCCACTTGCCCTTCAACGGGAAAGGAATGTTCTGCCGGTCATAACTGGTATGTTGGAACAAATTTCCAAATGTCTCGTTTTCCGCGAATCTCGCTAATTTATGTTTTGCCATATTGTTGGTTTTAATTTACTTAACTCACCCCTTTCACCTCATGTACCCCATTCACCATTCACCATTCCCCTTTCACCTCATTCACCTCATTCACCTCATTCACCTCATTCACCTCATTCACCCCATGCACCCACTTCACCTATTTCACCCCTTTCACCATCCTACTATACACTCCGCCCTGTGCAAGCAGCTCCTCATGCTTGCCCTGCTCCACGACACGCCCTTGGTCCAACACCACAATATTGTCTGCGTTCTGGATAGTGGACAGACGGTGTGCAATGACAACCGCAGTCCGGTTTTGCATAACGTTGTCCAAAGCGGCCTGCACCAAACGTTCAGACTCCGTGTCCATGGCGGAAGTGGCTTCGTCCAAAATCAGGATGGGCGCATTGTGCAACACGGCGCGCGCAATGCTGAGCCGCTGACGTTGGCCACCCGACAAGTTCAAACCACGATCGCCGATATTGTGCTGTAAACCGTCCGGCAAGGTTTGGATAAAATCAAAAATATTGGCCACTCGCGCCGCTTCCAACACATCCTCTGTACTCACATCCGTACGACCCAACACAATATTATTATATATAGTGTCATTGAACAGCACCACATCCTGCGAGACCAAAGCAAACAAAGACCGATATTGATGAATATCATAGGAACGGATATCTATTCCATCCAGAAGGACTGCACCTGTAGTGGGATCATAGAAACGCTCCAGTATGTCGGCGATAGTAGTCTTACCCGCGCCAGACTGCCCAATGAGTGCAACAACTTGCCCTTTATGAATCTCAAGATCGAGATGGTCCAATACAGGTTTGTCCCCGTAGGCAAACGACAAATCCTTCAACACAATACTGTCATGGAAACCATTGAGCGGCACCGGATTCTCTGGACTTGTAATTGATTCTTCTACATCCAGAATTTCATTAAGACGGTCAAGGGCCGATTGCCCACGACGATAGTTTGCGAAAGCCGTGGAGAGATTCTTCACGGGATTGATAATCTGCGAGAAAAGCGCAATGTAAGTAATGAACAACTCTGCCGTCAGTGTAGGTGTTGGTGACAGCACTAACATACCGCCAATCACCAAGACTACCATCACGAAGGAAACACCCAGAAACTCACCAAAGGGAGAGGCAATATCAATCTTGCGATAGATGTATCGCTGCTTGTCGGAGAATTTGGTATTGAGGCGATCAAAAACTTGCTGGGCAGTTTGTTGAGCATTGAATCCCTTGATGATGCGCAGACCGGAAAGGGTCTCTTCCACATGGGAGAGTAAGGATCCAAGACGTTGCTTGGAAGTCTTTGCATCTTTGCGCAACGATCTCGTAATCCATCCAATAATAAGGAAAGTGGCAGGCAGCAGGATAAGGGAATATAGTGACAGACGGACACTGATATAGAATAGCACCACAAGATAGAAAACAATGGTGATGGGGTCGGTCAGAAAAATCCGTAAGGCGCTCAAGATGGTAAACTCTATCTCGTGCGTGTCGTTCACGCCGCGTGAAACCACATCTCCCCTGCGCTGAGAATTAAAATATCCGAGGGGCAAATGCAGTATCTTATCGTACAACTGGTTCCGCAAAGTAAAAATCAAGTCGCTACGCATAGATGCCATCACCCACTGTGACAGATAGGCGAACAAGTTCTTGAACAAGTACAGGAGAATCGCCGCTACCACCAAGCCGAACATGGAATGACTGGCAGCTTGCAAATCCACCATTTTACCAAGCAGGGAAACAAAGAACGATGAGATTGGGCTCAACCCATCCAAGGTACCTCTGAAAAGCAGCCTGCAAAATGGCTCAATCATCATAAATACCAGGATGGAAAGCAGCACAGAAATAAAATTCAGGAAGAAAACCAATGCCAGCCGCCAGCCATACCTGCGGAGCAAAACTATGATGAAACCGGTATTCTTCCTCATATAAATCAGTAATAAAAAAGGGAGTTGTGGAATAAGGCACAACTCCCTTAAGTATGATAATAACTATTGATTATTTCGTAATGACAAGCTTACGTGAAATCACAGCGTCATCATTGACGATTTGCAGTACATAAACGCCAGGTGTGAGATCAGACACATTGAACGTTTCGATAGAGAAGTCGTTATCAATGCTGATAGCACGGTGAGCAACTGTCTTACCAGTCAGAGTAGAGATTCTGATGGTGGTTTGACCACTGATACCCTCGATACGGACATTAACATTCTCGGAAGTCGGGTTCGGGTAAAGCTTAACAGTAGGCTCGCTGGCGATAGGATCAACAGCAGGAGCTTCAGGTGACTCGTTAGCAGCAATAGCAGGACCATCATTGACATGGATGGTGAAGACATCAGAAGCTAACCATGTAGCACCATGATAGTCATGACCACCAATCTTCTTAGATGTGCCATCAACATAGTAGATGTTGATCTCAGAACCATCAGTAGCATAGAGTGAATAACGAATCTCATATTTGCCAGTCTGAGTGAACTGAGCAATAGTATTGGTCACATCTCTTGATACGAGGAAGTGGAGATAAACCCAGCTATAGTCGTATGAACTACCACTCAAGTTGAAGTAAGGATAATGATTCTGCATTGAGGTGTAGAATGCATAAGCATTCAAAACAGGACCACTGGTCGGATACTCAACATATTGGTTGGTGTTCCAAGTATGAGAAGTAAGATCAACCGTAGTAGTAGCAGTGGAGATGTAGTTACTAATCTGAGAAGCGGGGATAAGAGTATCATTGTGATAGATATCGAATGTTACAAACACCTTAGTATCATCAGGATATCCGCAATTTTCAAGCGTCCATCTGTAACCAGTCGTTTCGTTGTTAATAGAGGAGTTGATATCGTGAGTCTCAACACCGTTCAAGTTGGTGAATTTGAAGTACGGCTTGCTGGTCACTTTCACGGTAATCACATCAGAAGAGATGGTATCAGATGAAACATTGATTTGAGTTTTGGAAACACAATTGTTTACATCAGTTTCCACAACGAAGAATGTCATCACAGTGTCAACCACACCAGCAGGAAGTATAGTGGAAGCTCCGGAAGCGACTGAAGTTCCTTCAGAATCAAACCACACGTAAGTGGAACCAGTATGAACATTGGCAACACTCAAAGTGAAGTTGTTAGCAGGATCAGCACAAACAGTGGTATCCTTCAACATCTCAGGAACAGGAAGAGTATTAATAGTGATGGTTTGCTCATATTCATTGCTACCGCAGTCATTAGCGATGACGAGTTTGATCTTCTTACCATTATAGGTAGCGGCATCATAAATAGCATCGAAATCGAGAGCATCACCATTGATAGTCCAGGTCTTGGTGACCACACCGCCGTTAGCATTGACATCCACAGTCGGCTCAACACCGCCATTGAACTGCTCACCTTCACAGATTGCTGCAATAGTGAACGGAGTTGCATTCACAAAAGTAGGAGCATGATCAAATCCGAGAACAATGTCAGTAGAGTAAACCGGATCAGCAGAACACTTGGTATAAGCACCGTAAACAATCGTAGTAGGATCAGTCATGATGCTATCAAGTGTAAGCTTCACATAGTTAGAACCATCTTTCTTGAACCAGAATGCACTGTCAATAAGAGTAGCAGTTGTCTGCGGAGTCACAGTAGGAGTACCGCTGACGATGAAGTCGCTCAACGGAAGGCCTTCGCAAGTGTCGCGGAAGGTCACAGGAGTGATGTCAACTGTGAGAGTACCGGCCACGCGAACAACAACCGTATCAGAATTATTGTCACCACAAGTATTAGCAACATTGCAGTAAACAAGTGCACTATCCATATCGGCTGTCACCGGTGTGGTAATAGTGAATGTGCTGAATGTATCATCAGCTTTCTTCTTCATGTAATAAGTTTCAGTTGCTGTCTCAGTAGAATGATTTTGTGTGACTGTCAAAGTAGGATTAATAGCTGTAGCACCATCAGCACACAAAGTGTCATTAGGTACGGACAAAGTAGCTGCCGGGGCCTCATTCACCGTGATGGTAATGGTCTCTGTCTTATCGTAAGCATGACAATCTGTTGAAACAGTAGAGACAGTACCTGTCAAGGTGTACGGGAAGGTAGCGGTAGAAGGTATGGTAACCGTACCTGAAATCGTATTGCCTGTGACAGACAAACCAGCATCAGTAAGATCTGAATTGAGCACGAGCGGCTTGTTGGTAGTAATGACAATGCTTTCAATTTGAACACCATTGCAGATAGTTTGCGAAACATTAGTAGGAGCAATCAGCGTAGCAGTATCATTAACGGTAATGGAAACTTCATTAGAGTAAGAAGAACCGCACTTGGTAGTTACTTGGTAACGAAGTGTAGCACCATTATAGGAGGATGACATCTTAGTAGTAGCAGTGAATGTACTGAAATTAGATTCACCAGACTTCTTAACCTGCCAACCTTGTGAATAGATATTAGCATTACCAGTAACTGCCGGAGTGGTGAGAGAAAGGGCTTCACCCTCGCAAACAGCTGCAGGAGCAGTGATGTCGGCAATAGCAGCCTTGTCGGTAACGATGAAAGTTCTCGATTGAGTCTTGACACCACAGCCATTCAAACCAGTAGAGGTGATAGTCACTGTAGCAGAACCAACAGTAACACCCGTCACTACGATATTAGCACCGTTATGTGATACAGTAATATTCGCTGAAGGAGAAACAGTAACAACATTGGTAGCGTTAGTGTCGATGGTATAAGTGAAGTCAGAACCAACACACAAGGAATCAAGAGTACCATTCACAACCAACTTAGCTGTATCATACACATGGAGAGTAGCTTCGTTGGAAGTAGTCGTACCACAGTAATTCGTAACATAATAAGTCAACGTAGCATCGTTATGAGCTTTTGTGATTGTTGTGGTGGCAGGATTAAACGCATTGCCGTTAAGTTTCCAACCTTCACTATAAACATTACCATTTGGAGTGTAAGTAGGAGCAGTAAGAGAGAGAGTGCTACCGACACAAGCATTGACATCGGCAACTGTACCAAAGTTGGTAGCAGTGTCGGCGATAACAAACGTCACGTCTTTACTCTTGGAACCGCAATCAGCTGCAGTAGAGGTAACCGTAATCGTAACAGCACCCACACCAACAGGAGTGACGGTAACCGTATTACCAGTAGCACCAACAGTGGCTATATCAGTATGATTACTACTTGCAGAAACTGTGTTGGTAGGATTCGTAGTTACAGTGAAATCATAAGCGCCAGCCTGCAGACAAATCGTATCGACCGTTGTAGGAACATCCAAATGGGCTGTATCCTTCACCGTAATGAGAACCTCATTGGATAATTGAGTACCACAAGAGTATTCGATTGAGATTTGGAAAGCAGTAGCAGTAGCAGAATAAGCAAGCTTTTGAGTACCAAGACTGTAAGTCGTACCACCATAATAATAAGCAGTGACACCAGGTGTCTGGGTAGCTTTGGGCGTAATGGTGAGATTACTCATATTGATAACATCACCTGCGCAGAAAGTAGTAGGACTAACAGCCAACTCAGGAGCAGCGACACTATCCACATGAATTTGAACCGGTGTACCGTAGGAGGTACCGCAAGCATTAGTGGCAGCGTAGTTCACATAGTGACCATTGTCTGTCATAGCAGCCTTACGAGCAGTAGTAATAGTCTCAGCACTGCTGAAGTCAGTCTGGCTGGAAGAGAGTATCCAATTAGTAGATGTCACAGAACCAATGTAAGATGTTGCAGAAGCAGACAAATCACCATTAAGTATGATATTATCCTTACAATAATACGGCGTGGAGTATGTAGGAGTAGCAGCGATGGTAACACCGGAAACGATAGGCAGAGAATCCACAACAAGCATACCGATCACGTCGTAAACAGTATCACAAGCGTTGTATGCGTATGCATAAACATTCATACCGTTCATATTACGAGTGAGAGGAGCTGAAGGATCGAAAGGAGTATCCGTCATAAAGGATGTCTTCGTCAACTGTTCTTCTGTATTATTGGTAATTCTGTAACCGGAAGCAGTAGCATGATTCGTTGTAATAGCGAAGGTAGAAGGCAACACATCACCGTCACAACGTACAACCTGACCTAAAGCGTTACTTGCTTCGGAAACATCCAGAGTAGGATTAGCTTTAATAGTTACGGTGTAGGTAACAATGCTGTCGCAAGCGTTGGCAGCGGCAAATGTGTCAATTACTGTGAACGGATAAGGAACAGCAGCATTGTACGTAGAGTCAATGGTGATGCCGGATTGTGTCACATAGTGGAATGAACCACAAACTTCCATACTTGTTGCGTATCTTGCAACAGGACGGGTAATAACATTGGCGACAGAGTTTGCTGTACAACCATTATTGTCCATAACCCACACGCAGTAGGATGTCATGCCTTCAGTCAGCTGATAAGTAGGAACTGGGAACTGATAGACATTCGTATCAACATGACCATTAGACCAAACAACAGAATCATAAGAATGGTTAACGATACCAAAATTGAATGCATAATTCTCACAATTCGTATAGGTTACGGTCGGATTAGCATACAAATACTGAATATTGGCACCAGTAGCATAGAATTCAATTGTCGGATTAGGATCAACAACAACAGTAACAGCCATTGTAGAAGAACAGCCAGAGCTATCACCCACAGCAGTTACAGTGTATGTACAAGAGAATACATCGCCAGTCCAAACATCCATTGTATTGGTGTTGGAAATGATGGGATGACAATCGCGTGTCCAAGTGTAGGTAAATGACGGGTCACATGCGCTACTAGCTTCAGCAACCAATTGAGCATTAACTGTACCAAGGCAGAAGTAGTAGTCATTACCAACGTGCTTGTTATTATTCACGGCAGAAACAGTAATGCTGGGTGAACAAATATTTTCGGTGGTAAGGGTAACTGAAATAGTTGTATCACATCCAGTAGTATTGTCCGTGATGGTAACCTTATACTCAATACCATTGAGGTGACCCCAACCATTGGTAATAGTAGTAGCATAATCAACAACAGAGTAATCAACGTTAGTCAGAGCAGCAGAATAGTCAACATCAGTACCATCGTTGTACTTCACACCGGTAATAGTGATAGAACCGTTATACAAAGCAGGATCACATGCGGTATTGTTAACAGTAGCAAATGTGACATTAAGTTGCTTCTTCACCGTGTTGATAGTAACATCCTTGTTAGCGCAGGTGTCATACAGGCAGTTGAACCAGGTATCTTTTACAAGGATCTCATAATTTCCAGAAGTAAGGTTATTAATGGTAGCGCCGCTATTGTGCCATGTAGTACCACCATCGATACTGTAAACGAGAACAGCATCCAGATTGTCAGCAGTAGCTGTAACTGTGATAGAACCGTTACCATAACCTTGTGTACAAATATTGTTGTCCGTAGCTACAACATCAAGTGTAACGTGAACAGTAGAATCAGGAACGAATACATAATTTGTAGCGACACATCCAGTGACCGTATCAGAAATCACAACGGTATAAGTGGCAGAAGCCAGAGAACACCACTTGTAACTCGGGATATCAATACTGTTGGTTTCCCAAACACCAGGCAAAGTGAGGGAATAGGTATAGTTGTTATGTTGTGCATTGTTATGCGGTTCCATAACATAGATACAACCCGTACCCGGCATATTAAGAGTAGGAGCGCAAGTGAAGTCCGGAGTAATAACAAATTCGGTCTCAATGAATGCACTGTCAACGACAGAAATTAAACTGGTAGTAGAAGGACAATGCAAATCACTTGTGAAATGAACAGAATAAGAATTGCTATTGAGGCCTGTGAAGACACCCGTAGTATTATTGGCAACCTCAAGTGAACCATAGTAGATATAATAGGTACCAGGAACTATACTATCAAGAGTAACTGTAACAGTACCATTCTTATCTGTAATACAATTGTAGTTAGGAGTAGATGTGACAGTAGCAATTTGTGGAGTGTAACTATTCAAAGAAACAGTGATAACAGTATCATAGTTACAATTCGTTACATTATTGAATGCATAAACGTGATAGTTAACACCGCCATTACCGTTCAAATCGGTGAATACAGTAGAATCAACACCATTCAATGAATATGTGAAGTTAGGATTCGGGTTTGTGATGGTAATAGAACCTGTACCGAGATAAGAACAGTCTTGGTCATCAACATGTGTAGCCGTAATATGGTATTCGGGCTTCACAACATGCAAATACTGCGAATCCAGAGTTATATAACATTCGAAAATCTTGTGCTCTTGAACGACCATATAGTATCCATCGGATAAGCTATCAATAATGAAATTATGGTCAGCGAAATTGTCGGCATCAGTGTTAATATACCAATCGTTATTATACCAACGGGCTAAGAAATAGTTATAAGCATTGTTAGGATTGGTAATCTGAATCTTGTTATCCGGATTAGCACAATCAGTACCATTGGTGTAAGTAACTTTAGCAGTATCAAATTCCAGGGTGCTATGCTGAACCTCAACATTGAAAGCAATACCACAGTTATGGTCATCCTTGATAGTCATAGCGTAAATTTGGTCAGCTAAGCTGTCAAATACAACAGCAGTACCGGCAACACCAATAATCGTTTCACCAGCAAGAGTGTAGGTAAATCCAGTCATAACTTGGTTAGCAGGAACGGTAACAGAACCATTCTGACCATGGTAGCCACCGAACATATATTCACAATAATCATTATCATGAATTGTAAGAGTCGGAATAGCAGGCACAGCCGTACGTGAAGGCATGGTGAAAGGTTGGACAAACGAACAATTACCAGAAGAAACGATGGTAATAGGATGATCGCCGACAGAAAGGCTATCGAATGCCAATGTTCCATTGTTACCTCGAACTGTTTTACCATCAACAGTATAGGTGTATGTCGGGTTAGAGTTGGCAATATAAAGAATACCATTGTCCATCGTACAATCAGCTGTATCAATTGTAACAATATGAGTGGTAGGTGTATCCGTAACGTCAAGTACAGTCACGTCATTCGTAATGAAATGACAGCCCTTAGGAGAAACAACATACACGCGATAGGTATCTTGATACAACCAGTTGAACATAATCGGGGTAATCACAGTAGAATCACTTGTGATAACCTCACCGTCAGTAAAGTGAGTGTCACTTGAAATCTGATAGACATAGTTCTCAACATTAGGAGTAACTTGGACCGAACCTTCATAAGGATTCTCACACTTGAAATTGTCGCGGAGACGAGTAGCCGTGAACGGAGCATTAAGATCAGTCGTGTCGTGTTTTACAGTGTCGATGAAAGTAGCATAACAACCGTGAGTAGTATAAACCGTGAAGTCGTATGTATTCTGAACAAGGCCAGTGTAAACATAGCTAATCGGGCGATACGGTGTATAGTTGTCACCATTCCACTTGTAACCGGCGATCTCAGCAGTGTCATTCAAAACATTGATAGTGAAAGTACCATCGTAGATAGGATTATTCATAGCATCAACTGCGCCATCGCAATAGGTGTTCGGAGTAGTGACAAACTCAATGTCAGTACGAACAGGTGTACGATAAACAACAGGAGAAACTGTCATAATGCTAGAACAACCAGCCTGGTCTGTAACAGTCAATGTATAGGTATGAGCTGCAGTGGTCATAGTCACATCGATGGTCTCTGTGGTTGCACCAGTGGACCAAGCCCAAGTGCAGGTACCGGTAGCGTTGACAACGGTCGGGGTAAGCGTGGTTGCAAGAGGCTCACAACCGACATTGCTGGAAGCGATATCAGTGATATTAACAGTGTTGGCCGGCATCTTCACATTGATAACGTGAGTGTAGGTCAAGCAAGGAACTGCATCAGGATTATTCTGGTTACGAGGAGCTGTGATGGTAATCACAACAGTGGTATCGTGATTGACGAAAGTACCAGGAGTAACATCCTGAGTAATCTCCATCTCACTCAGAGAGAAGCAATTATGTTGTACAGTCAGCGGGTTGAAATAAACGTTAGTAGAGACAAAGTCAGGAACACTGATAACGCAATCATTACGTCCGGAAACTAACGGCATCGTTTTTTCTGTGATAGCAGTAACAGTCAGAGTATCCTCTGCTCTGAGAGCACCGTAGATATTGAATGCGGTAGTGGCAGAGCAGTTCTTCATGTTGGTCACGGTGAGATATGTGGTGTATAAAGTGTCACAGTTCTCACAAGCCATCTTGAACATGTTGGTGTTGGTGTGCTTGTTCAAAACATCGGAAGCACCAGACCATGTATAACCGAGGCTCTGGTAATTGATGACAGAGTCAGGAAGGTTAGAAACTGAGTTGCCAGAAATTACATAGAAGTCGCCATAGTTGGGGCAAAGGGTGTCGCCATCATGGATCGGGTTGCCGGTGTTATCAGGATGGCTGATAATCTCAGCGGTAGGCAGACGGTAGAAGTGGACAGCATTGGAGGTGTCAGCAGCAACACAACCGAGAGAATCGGTAACCGTCATGATAAAGTGAGAAGAGGTGTTAAGCATCTGGTCAACAGGAGCAATAACAGCTTCAAGATAGTTGTTAGAATCAGGAGTAATGATGGACTGACCAACAACAGAAATCTGTGACCATTGATAAGTATAAGGTCTGTCAGCATTCATGACAAAGTTGTCATTGAAATGCATATTGGTCGTAACGTCAGCACAAAGTTCAAGCGTATCAATCGTGATAGCACCATGAGCAATGTACATAGCAGCCGGTTTGTGAATATCAAATACCGGAGTCTTCGCAGAGCTATTGCCGCAAGCATCGGTAACAACAGCATAAATCGTCACCAGGTTGGTGTCGGCGAAGATATTGAGATTGCCATCGGCCAAAACATTGGTGTTGTTGATGTAGAACACCACCGTGTCGAAAGCAGACTCAGTACAATTATAAGTAACATGAATATTCGTGTCGTTATCAAAGATGTTACGCAGTGTAGCGTATGAAGGAACATCGTAAGTACAAGCAGTATCACGAACAGGGTTCACATTGATACGGCCAGAGATAACGGGCTTGAAATCATTGTTAATAGTAAAGATCTCAGAAATAGTGTTGGAGTGGTTGCCACAAGCATCAACAGCCTCGTATGTACGAGTCACGATGGTCTGGCAAGCAGTATGGGAAGTAACCACGTCTGTAACATTGAGGGTGTTCACGTTCACACAACCATCAATGATAGTACCGACTGCCGTAGCAGGAACAGTGGCAGTGCTATCGGCTATGACAGCGAAATCATCAAGCGTATAAGGAGCAGGAACAGCAGAAGAGTCGCAACCACTCAAGGTGCGGATCTTGTTGCCCAATGTGTCAAACGCAGCGCCGGTAGTATCCCATGCCATAACAGGGTTCTCGATATCCTGAGCCTTGATAGTATAGGTACGAGTCATTTCATTTTGACATCCTTTAATGGTAGCTGCCGTAATATGGACAGTATAGGTGTCAACCTGGTTGCAAACCATGGAAGCGTTTACAGTGAGGTTGGTGTCATTGGAGAGAGAAACATTGTTCTTGAACCACTCATAAGTAACAGTAGGAAGAACATCGTTATAGTCAGGCTCAATGGAAGAAACCATACTGTTCATTGTAACAGAAGCACCTGGACAAACCACGAAATCAAGTTGAGTGGAATCAACAACGAATTCAGGAGTCATAAAGAACTCGAATGTCACAGAATCATATTTAGCCGAGAAGGTATTCGTGTTGGTATTGACCGTATAAAGATAGAAGGTAATGACCTTGTCTTCGTTCTCGGGATTCAGTTCTGTCAAATCCAGACTGATGGTGTCTCCGATCTGTTTCAGATATGCAGCGGCGTGAGTAGGATAACCCAAGTCATCTTCGGTGTACCATCTGATTTCTGTGGAGCAGAAATCCTGAGGATCCAGATGAGCACGGAGCACGACCGGAGAGTTGGCTTCCAGAGTCTCATTACAATAAGAATAATAATGAGCACCTTCCAGGATCGGAGGGAAGAGGTCGCGTACGTTCACCACGACGGTATCAACCTGACCACCACAACCGATGGTATCATCATCCATGGCGTCATAATAGAAATTGAACTGACGAGCATAGAACGGATATTGACCAGCAGTTTGGGTCAGCTGGTTCAGAGACAGAAGTTGGGACATGTCGGTAGTCCAGCTCACACCGTTCTCAGACCAACGGATTTCATGACCGATGATGCCAGGGGCATCCAAGTCAACCTCGGTCACAAGACCAAGCAAGTCAGCTGCGGTGAAATTCTCGTCACGGCAGAGGTTGGTGTCTCTGGCCACGATGTCGGGATTGATACGGGTATAGAGTTGAAGAGTATCGATACGTTCCACAATCCAGTGGTCGCAAACATAGTCACCGAAGAGAACATAATACAGACTTTCTTCTGTGAAAGCATACAAAGTAGAACCGGAAGCCGTTTCTTGGCCGCGGCCGTACATGAATGTCTCACCGTCGCAAATGGATTTCTCATGAGCAGTGGTCACGAGATAATGCAAAGAGTCTTGATAGAGGATTTGTCCGCAGCAGCTCTGATGACCGCCGATATATTGGCTCGGGTTTTGGGAACCATCCATCGTAAAGTCATAGTCAGTACCGCCAAGACGCTCGCGAATACGGATGACTAAAGAATAGTTACCAGCTTGTTTCCATTTAATAATAATATTGGTAGTAGAATGGTCGCTTGCGAGGAAGGGCAGATAGAAGTAGTCGAAGTTGTACGTGTACAGGACGTGCTGATAACCGGCAGCATGATGGGTCTCATCAAAATAAGCCGGCGTGAGCGGATTGGGTTGACGCGCACCTGGAAAGTCGTTGTGATCAACATGATTGGTAGCACAGTCGCAACCGCAAGTGCCGTCACCATTTTCCACGATACCACCCAGCCAGTTAACGCTCTGGCATTCTCCAGCAACATTCAACTGATCGTATCTTGTATAGATACCAAAATCAGCATAATGGGACAAGTTGCCGTTCAACAGCACTCCATCGCGGTAAACCAACCATTCGATAGACACCTTTGAACCACAGTCAGCTCCCGTCGGGAAGTGAAGTGTGTAAACGTCAGTGTTTCCAACAATAGCCTTGTTCAGAACATTGTTCAGTACAAGGTCCATGCCGGCACTGGTGTCTCGAGCAATCCCAGTACCGTCTAGGTTGGCAATATGCTGGGCCGTCACCGGCTGCATGTTTTCAACCCAGAAACAGCATGATGGATTGCTACTTTGCGCTTGAGCTGTGAAAAAGCTCATCATCGTAAGCAGAACGCTTAGCAAGCAAATTGATAATAGTTTTTTCATACTTGTTTTTTTTTGTTGTTATTAATTATTTATTCTTTTTTTTCTTATATCATTGGCTTTTAGATTCATAGAGTACAATACACTATACTAAACTTTCAACCTGCAAAAATACATTTTTTTTTCATTCCTATTATTATTGCATTTTTTTTTTGATTTTTTTTCAAACCTTATTCACACCAACAAGACGGATTTTCGACTTATAAAATAATATCTGTTAAGATATAGTTTTAAAAATCAAACCTTTAAATTAGCCTTGCAATTTAAAGTTATGAACATTGGAGTAATGATAAGTATGCCGGATTCCTCCCGTCGGAGGCCGGATTTTCAAAGAAACAGAAGGGGAATGAAGGGTTTTAGCGGACGAATCTGAATTCTGTGCGACGGTTTGCGGCCCTGCCCTCCTCTGTGGAGTTGTCGGCAACAGGCTGCCGTTTCCCATAGCCAGCATAGCTCAGACGTTCGGCGGAAATTCCTCGCTCCACCAAATAGTCGTACACTGCCTTGGCCCTGTTCTGGGAAAGCCTGTCGTTGTACTCGTCACTGCCCTGGTCGTCGGTGTGGCCGCCAATCTCTATCTTGACATTATTGTGAGACAGGTAGTCAACCAGTTTGTCGAGCTCCATATATGACTCGGGCTTCAGTTCGCTGCGGTTAAGGTCGAAGAAGATGTTCTTGAGCACTACCACCGTGCCCACATCAGCACGATGCAGACGGATATCCTTAATATAAGGTGAAATCTCCGTATAGGATTTCTCCACCTGGAAATTTTCAGAATAGAAAGGATAGTTGGCACAGGAGACATTGAGCATGATATTGGTGCCAGTTTGGATACATGCCAGATACTCTCCGTTCTCGGCATCCGAAGTGGTGTGCGCCACCACCTTCTTCGTATTCAGATCCACCATTTCAAGCACAGCCTCTTGCGGAGCACCCGTCAAAGCATCTGTGACATGACCTTTGATATAGGTAACCGGATTGGGTCTCAGGGTCTCATCCAGTTCAAAGCTGTACAAATCAAGTCCGCCTTCACCGCCGTCCTTGTCGGAAGCCATATAAGCGACCGTTCCTTTTGCATTGATGAAGATGTTGATTTCATCCGCCGGGGTGTTGATGGGATATCCCAAGTTCTGGGGTTCGGTCCAGGAGCCGTCAGCTTGCAACACTGCATAGTACAGGTCATAGCCGCCCATCCCCACTCTTCCGTTGGAAGCGAAGTAGAGCGTGCGCCCGTCACTATGGATGAATGGCGCTGCATCATCGCCCGGCGTGTTGATGACAGGTCCGAGATTCTCCGGAGCCGTGAAGGCACCCTCAGAAGTCATAGTGGTTTTCCAGATGTCCTTGCCGCCGAAGCCGCCCGGACGGGAGGAAACAAAATAGATCGTATGGCCGTCCGAAGCCATCGAAGGCTGGCTCTCCCATGCAGGTGAATTCACGGGCGCGCCAAAGTTACGCGGCCGCGACCACTTCTGCCCTATCATCTTGGACCAGTACAGATCGCAACTGCCCATACCATAGTCGGCATCGCACATGGTGTATAACAAATAATTGCCATCTGGGGAAATGCACTGTGCACCTTCATTGTAGCCACTCTTGATGGGAGCACCGATAGGCTCGCGCTTCTGCCACTGACCGTTACCATCCTTGACAGAGAAATAGAGATCCTCTTCGTTCAGGCAGAAAGCACAAACCGTATGTTTGTCCTTGGGTCTCTTTACCGTATATATCAAAATGGAATCATCCGCCGTGATAGAAGCAAGGTACTCATCCCATTCCGAATTGATGTTTGCTCCGAGATTTACGGGCTGGAATTTCACAGGATGCTCCATTGCCTCAATGCCAAACCGACAATTGGCGATTCCTCGCTGGGCTTCCGAAAGCACCTCCGTATATTGTAAGCCTTTCTGCATGAAAAGTTCGTAATTCCGAAGGGCATCACGGTACTGCGCACACTTGGCACCCTCATTGGCAGCAATGAAATAGAGCATCGGATCAGGATCGCCAATCAACGCAATGGCTTTGTTATAGCACTTGACGGCCGAATCGGATTGCAAGGAGAAATTGTACACATCCCCCATTATGATATACGTATCTGGATATTGGGGATCTTTCTGTTCGGCTTGCTTCAACAAGGCCAACGCCTTTTCAAAATTGTGCTCGTTGACACATTGTTCAGCCTTTTTACAGAGAGCTGCCGCTTTGGAATTCTTCTGTGCAAATGCAACATTGCTCGTGACAATGAAGACGGTCAGCATTAATATATATATATATACTATTTTATGTAAATAACCATTCTTCATTGCCACTTGGATTATTGTTCGTTATGCTTGGCCTCCTGCCAATAAGTTTCCATCTCTTCCAAAGTGAGGTCAGTCAATTTGCGATTGGACAATTTGGTCTGTTCCTCTATGTGTTGAAAACGCTGGATAAATTTGCGATTCGTTTTCTCTAACGCATCATCAGGGTTGATTCGTATAAATCTAGCATAATTTATCAGAGAAAAAAGCACATCGCCAAGTTCATCTTCTACTCTATCGGATTGATTATCAACTTCTTTTTTCAACTCAGACAATTCTTCCTGAACCTTGTTCCAAACTTCTTGCTCATTGTGCCAGTCAAAGCCCACACCATTGGCCTTCTCCTGAATCCGATAAGCCTTGATCATGGACGGCGCACTTTGGGGCACACCGCCCAACACGGAACGGTTTCCTTCCTTCTGCAACTTGATCTTCTCCCAGTTCTCATGGACTTGTTGCGCATTCTGCGCAGATGTATCCCCATATATGTGGGGATGGCGTCGGATCAATTTATCACAGAGTTGATTGATAACATCTGAAATATCAAATAGTTTTGTTTCGGATGCTATTTTAGCATAAAACACAATATGCAACATCAAATCTCCGAGTTCCTTGCACATATCCGGATAATCCTTGCCCACAATTGCCTCCGACAGTTCAAAGGTCTCTTCTATGGTTAGGCAACGCAAAGTCTCAAAAGTCTGCACACTATCCCACGGACACTTCTCACGAAGTTCATCCATGATGTCAAGCAGTCTTTGAAACGCCTCTAATCTTTTATCCATCAAAAAATAGTTTTGAAAATAGAGAAATACTAATAAGATCTGGCAAACAAGACTCTCTGTTTGGAAGGTTTGCCCGTCAAAATACACTTGCCATCCTCCTGCGGATTATTGAAGGGTATGCAACGAATCGTCGCTTTCGTCAGCTCCTTGATTTTATCTTCCGTTTCAGCTGTACCGTCCCAATGTGCGTAGATAAAGCCAGGATGGTTATCCAGCAAATCCACAAACTCGTCCCAAGTATCGGCTTTTCGAGTATTATCGTCTCTGAATTTCAATGCTTTGGCAAACAGATTAGCTTGAACATCCTTCAACAGCTGTTGTACATATTCAACAAGTGTATCAAAAGGTACAACCTCCTTGGTCAATGTGTCTCGACGGGCCACCTCGGCAGCATTGTTTTCCAAATCACGAGGCCCGATGGCGATTCTCACGGGGACACCCTTCAATTCATATTCATTGAATTTCCAACCGGAACGTTTGGTATCATCATTGTCAAACTTTACAGAGATATTAAGCTCTTTCAGTTTTGCAATGAGCGGCTGAACCTTCTCGGCAATTGCCTGACGTTGTTCTTCTTCCCTATAGATAGGTACGATCACCACTTGAATAGGAGCAAGATTCGGCGGCAAGACCAAACCGTTGTCATCGGAGTGTGTCATAATAAGAGCGCCAATCAATCGGGTGGAAACGCCCCAGGAAGTTGCCCATACATACTCTTGCTGGTTGCTTTGGTTCAGGAACTTCACATCAAAAGCCTTGGCAAAATTCTGACCGAGGAAATGGGAAGTACCAGCCTGCAATGCCTTGCCATCCTGCATGAGTGCCTCGATGCAATAGGTGTCAATAGCACCGGCAAAACGCTCATTCGGAGACTTAACACCCTGAATCACAGGAATTGCCATGAAGTTCTCCACAAAGTCTGCATAGACGTGCAACATTCTTTCGGTTTCTTCCACGGCCTCCTCGCGGGTGGCGTGCGCAGTGTGACCCTCCTGCCACAAGAACTCAGCCGTGCGCAGGAACAAACGCGTACGCATCTCCCAACGAACCACATTAGCCCACTGGTTGCACAAAATCGGCAGGTCACGGTACGATTGAATCCAATTCTTATAAGTGTCCCAAATAATGGTTTCGGAAGTCGGACGGACAATGAGTTCCTCTTCCAGCTTAGCTTCAGGATCAACGACCACTCCGCCGCCATTGGGATCATTCTTCAAACGATAATGTGTCACAACGGCACATTCTTTGGCAAAGCCCTCCACATGGCTGGCTTCACGACTGAAAAAGGACTTGGGAATAAAAATCGGGAAATAGGCATTCGAGTGCCCCGTCTCCTTGAACATCCGATCCAAGGTGGACTGCATCTTCTCCCAAATCGCATAGCCGTATGGTTTTATCACCATACATCCTCTAACCGCCGAATTCTCAGCAAGATCTGCTTTCTTTACAATATCATTATACCATTGTGAATAATTCTCATCTCGTGTAGAAAAACTTTTAGCCATTATTTTTGAGTATTAAATTAACTTTTTCGTATTTTTGCCGTCAATGAAATGTTGTTTTGATTTGAATTGCAAAAATACGAAAATAAGCCATAAGGAGGTCATTATGAAAAAACAATTTTTATTTGTTCTAATCCTCGCAGCAATTTGTATAACATCTTGTCAAACAGGTTCTTTCGCCTACTACGACGACATCTACTCCTCATCGGGCGATGACCAGTACAAGATCATGCGTGCGGAAAGCCAGAACAAGCCCGCAAACAATCCGAAGACCGTCACCTATTATGAGGAGATTCCGGCTCCGGATTCTATCTCCTATCAATACAATGAGGATGGAAGCATCGGCACCACCTATTATTATAATGAAGACGACTATTACGATTATTATTACACTTCCCGTCTTCGCCGTTTTCACACAGACGTATATAGCGGCTGGGGCTATTATGATCCGTACTTCACCAATATGTATTGGTATAACTACTGTCCATCCAACTGGGGCCTAAGTATTTACATGGGATACAACTGGTGGTGGCCAAGTTATCACTATCGTCCCTATTACTACAATTACGGTTGGTATGACTATGGTTTCCGATATGGTTGGGGATGGGATTATTACAATCCCTACTGGCACAATCACGGATGGTGGTGGAACCGCAACTGGGCCATTGACTACTACCACAACCATTACGACAACAACCACTCGTTTTATTATGGTCACCGCAACAGCATAGGTCCCTCTTTGGGAAATCAAGGCAACAGCGACAGAGGTATGCGTCCTGATTATGATTACAGCAACAGCAACAATGACAACAACAACCACTATTCAGTTGTGTCCTCTTCACCCACCTCATTTAACGAGCGTTACGAAAGCATGGCAGCTTCATACAGCCCTTCTGGCGGTGGTTCCAGCTCCGGTTCGCACAATCCTTCTTCACGACCCACCACACAACCCGCTCCCACTCCTCGTCCCGCCAACACACCAGCCTCCGCAAGCACAAACCGGACGAATGTGAGCACGAACAGCAACCGGACTTATAACAACAATCCAAACACGACCACCAATCCCAACACTCGTCCCAACTACAATTCTTCCAGAACTCCAACAAACGCACCTGCTTCCACTTCAAGGCCTTCGTCCAACAATAGCCGGAGCACTACTACCTGGACCACTCCGAGTTCCTCCACCCACGACCGTCAGCCGAGCAACTCATACAACAGCCGTCCAAGTTCTTCCTACAATCAAAGCAACACTTCCAGACCAAGTTCAACATACAATAATTCAAGCTCTTCCAGACCTTCATATAACAGTTCTTCATCCAGGAGCAATTACAGTTCCCCGTCTAGCAGCAGTAGCTCTTCTCGCAGCTCATACAGCGGATCCTCACGAAGCAGCAGTTCGTCATACAGCAGCAGCTCTTCACGCAGCAGCGGGGGAAGACGATAAACAAAATGGTATTATCATCTTAAATCTCACAACAATGAAAAGGATTTTAACCAGCATAGTAATGTTGTGCCTAATCAGTACAACTTTCGCACAAGGGGACTATGAGGCATTCCGTTTCTCCCAGATCGAGTATCAGGGGACGGCACGTTACATGGGTGCCGGCGGTGCATTCAGTGCCACAGGTGGTGAATTCTCCGCCCTCAGCATTAACCCCGCAGCCATTGGACTATACAAGCGCCACGAAGTGACCTTCACTCCGCTTTCGCTGGCCTTCACCAGCAACAATTCCATCTATTATGGCACTCCCAGCTACTCGCAAAAGGCAAAATACACGGTGCCTCAGTGCGGTTTAGTCATCACCAACCACATTGAAAACTCCAACTGGAACTACTGGCACTTCGGGTTCGGCTACAACCGTATCATGGACTACAACAACACGTTCCGTGTTGCAGGACCGACAGATTTTTCCATGGTTGACGTCATTCTGCCTCGCGCCAACGGCACCCACTTCAATTCGCTCACAGGCGATGCTGACTTGGCATTTTGCACTTGGCTTATCGACACAATTCCTGGTACCACCAATCAATATCGCAGTCCGTTCACCAACGCCAATTTAGACCATGACGCAGTGGTGAAGACTTCCGGAGCCATGGACGAGATCAGTTTCACCTTCGGTGGCAATTTCAATGACAAACTGTTCATCGGAGGAGCACTCGGCGTGCCCGTGCTCAACTATAAAGAGGCCATCTCCTATACAGAATCCGCTGCCGATTCCGCAACCCTGGCCAGAGGCCTCGCTTCTTTCAAAACCAACAGCTCACAAGCAAACTCCGCGGGTGGCATCAACTTGAAATTGGGTATTATCTATCAGCCCGTCAATTTCTTGCGATTAGGAGCCTCCTTCCAAACCCCGACCTATTTCTGGAAAGTCAAAGATTCGTACAGGCGGGATATGATCTCCTACTATACCAACGGCAAGAATTCCGACACGTGGAGTTATGACAACAACTACCGCTTTTCACTCACCACTCCGCTCAAATTCAATGTGAGTGCTGCATTCCTCATCCAGAAAAGAGCCTTCATTTCTGCTGAGTACGATTTCATTGACTACTCCATGGCTACATTATACGCAGATGATTATGCCTTCAACAGCGAAAATGAAGCCATCGATAATAAATATGGTATCTGCCACACCTTCAAAGTGGGTGCAGAGGTTAATGTCACCTCCAAGTTCCTGCTGCGCGCGGGCTACAACTACAAAACTTCGCCTTACAAAAACTTCGAATCCAAGTATGATGCCAGCGCCCATTACGGTTCTATCGGTTTTGGCATCCGCACCAAAAGCATCTTCTTTGACATGGCATACGTGCTGAAATATTCAAAAGACAGCTTCTGCTTGTATCAAGATGATGATGTCATTTCCACAAGAGGTTTATCCCACAGAATTGTCGCTACTATCGGTTGCAAATTCTAATTACCTATGAATAAGTGCGTTGTCATTAACTTACTGATAGCCTTATCCATTGGTCTAGGACAAGCGCAACCCTTGTTCAACACATCGCCCGAACACTTTACAACCGATATTCAGGCTAACATATACACTTGGACCGGATCCAGACTGAGCAAACAAACGCCTGCTGGGGAAATCCTGCGGGTCTTTGATAAACCGGTGTATGGCAACATAGCCTCCGTCGATGCAAATGTCATCAAAACACTTGTGTTCTACCAAGAATCGAGCAAAATAGTGTTGTTAGACAACACTCTGTCTCCTATTGGGAACGAACTTGATCTTTTCGAGCACGATTTGACCTCTGTAACACTGGCCGCACTCTTCGGCAACAATCGAATCGTCTTGTTTGACGAGACCAACCAGGATCTATACATCACAGACCTGAACCTGAACATCGTTTCCAAAACACATTGCACTTTCCCAGAAGAGATTGCCCCGTTCAGCCTGCAATCAGAACCCGACCATTGCATCATGCTGATAGACTCCATGAAAGGCATATTCTTTTTCGATAGATTCGGCACATTTGAACAACGACTGCCTATAACGGGTATCCTTTCCGCCCAACTGTCTGGAGAGAACATCATCTACCTGAAAGACAACACTCTATATCAATACAATCGTAAAAAACTAGAACAATCACAGTCCTATCCATCTTTTATTTCCAACAGCAAAGAACTCCGCTTAACAGGATCCTGGCTGTTCATTCTGGACAAGGACGGTATTCTACACACCATACAAGATTAAGATCAAGAGACCACAAGCACTATGAGAAGATACCTCTTTACAATCGCCCTGCTATTGAGCATAATTCCGGCATTCAGCACCCATATCCTGATTCCGATGGATTTGGAGCAAAAAAATCATCTGAAAGCATACGGAATAGCCTATTACGCAGTAGCCCATCAGATTGACATGAGCTGGCTCCTGAACTACCGCGGAGGCAGCTTCATGTGCGCGTACAATGATGCTGTGGAAAACGAATGCCGTGTCCGTGGCGTTTCATTTCAGGTCATCGCGGACATACAGGCACAACAGATTCTCAGCGAGATTGCGGCTGTAGAGAACAATATGAACGAAATCCGGCTCACCAAAGAGCCCAAGATCGCCGTTTACTCGCCAAAGAACAAGCTTCCTTGGGATGATGCCGTTACTTTGGTGCTCACCTACGCGGAAATCCCCTATACCGTGCTTTATGACGAAGAGGTAATCAACGGTGAATTGCCCAAATATGATTGGCTGCACTTGCATCACGAAGACTTCACCGGACAATATGGTAAATTCTGGGCCAGCTATCGTAATGCCAAATGGTATATTGATGATGTGAAAGAGAACGAAGATCGGGCCGCACGACTAGGATTTGCCAAGGTTTCACAGATGAAGCTGGCCGTAGCCAAGGGCATCCGGGACTTCGTTGCTGGCGGCGGCTATCTGTTCGCCATGTGTTCCGGTCCGGACAGCTACGACATTGCGCTGGCCGCCGAAGGTGTGGACATTTGCGATGTAATGTTCGACGGCGACCCTATGGATCCACAGGCCCAAAGCAAACTCAACTACGACAACTGCTTCGCCTTCACCAACTTCCATATCGTCACCAACCCATACGAGTATGAGGTTTCGGACATTGACGTGAAGCCTACCCTGCACATGACGAACAAGAGCAACGATTTTTTCACCCTGTTTGAGTTTTCCGCCAAATGGGACCCTGTTCCCACCATGCTTTGCCAGAACCATCTAACCGTCATTCCTGGGTTCATGGGCCAAACCACGGCCTTCCGCAAAGCGGTCATAAAGCCCACCGTCACGATCATGGGAGAGTCGGCTCAATTTGACGAGGCGCGGTACATTCACGGGGAGTATGGCAAAGGCACATGGACCTTCTACGCCGGCCATGACCCTGAAGACTACCAACATTTGGTTAACGACCCGCCCACCAATCTGGACCTCTTCCCGAATTCGGCGGGATACCGCCTGATTCTGAACAATGTGCTTTTCCCTGCAGCGAAAAAACAACAACAGAAAACATAACAAAAACGGCGTTGCGATTGCAACGCCGTTTTTCCTTATTATATGATTCCCAAAGTCTGTTTTATTTTGGACGTCAGAATGTCAATTCCTTTCTCATTTTCCGCACCTATCGGAATGATAATGTCCGCTAATCGTTTGGAAGGTTCAATAAACAGTTCATGCATGGGTTTCACAAAATTCTGATAGTGGATGATTGATTTATCAAGTCCGCGCCCACGCTCGTTAACATCGCGCTGGATGATCCGAATCAAACGTTCATCGGCATCTGTATCTACAAAAACCTTGATATCCAAATTTTTGCACAAAGCCTTGTCTGTGAAAATCAAAATGCCTTCCACAATCAGCACATCGCAAGGATTCACAGGAATGGTATCCTTGCCCCGAGCGCAAGTCACATACGAATATGTAGGCATCTCGATAGTTTGGCCGGCACGCAATTCATCAATATGGTGCACTAACAGTGGCCATTCGATAGCGGACGGATGATCGAAATTGATCTTTTCCTTCTCTTCTTGCGGCAGATGACCATTATCTTTATAATAGGCATCCTGCGAAAGTACGCTCACTTTCTCTTTTGGGATGCTTTGGATGATTTTCTTCACCACGGAAGTTTTGCCCGAGCCCGAGCCGCCTGCAATACCAATTACTAACATAGCATTTGATTTTTAGAATAACAGGCGCAAATATAAGATTTTTTAAAACAAAAAAACACGCCCGATTGAGCGTGTTTGAATTTTATTTTTCTGTTGCCCCGATAGGACTCGAACCCATACAAACAGAACCAGAATCTGCTGTGCTACCATTACACCACAGGGCAATTCGTTTGAGCGCGCAAAAATACATTTTTTTTTGAAACACGCTCAAACGAATTTGATTTTTTTATTTTTTTCTTTTATGAGACGAAGACCACTTCATACCAGAGGTATCCACTCACGACAACCTCCTTGTAATATACGTTGTCCACTTTGAAGTACACATTGCCTTCAAGGACAATCTCTTCGTAGTTGCTGGGCAGTTCTGCCACACGGGCTCCGATAGGAGGGGCGACCACTTCGTAGTCATTTTTTCTCGGCACATAGAAGGTTCCATCATCGTAGTAGTAAGTCACATTTTTGTGGATTACGATTACCGGCTTCCAAGTGTTGAAGATGCTGTAGGCAATCACGGCACCAATAGGCGGGCGGCAGATTACATAGTAGCCATTGATATAGCGGCAGAAGAGGCTATTGTAGAAGTAGTATGGCATACCATGATAGTAAACCGGACGGATGTGGCGCGGAACCGTCATGTGATGACCGAAGTTGTGGTGGTTCGGGTGCACATAGGGTGCCGGCTTGGGACCAGGAGCAGCTCCAGCGTGGCTTCCGTGATGTTGCGGAGCTGGCTGCGGACGAGCCTGTCCATTGCTTGTATAACCTCTTTTAGTGTTATCGCTGGCTGTTGTAGCAGTTGATGTAGGAGCAGGACCTCTGTCATTGGCCGATGATGCCGTTGCGGGAGTGGTCGAAGTTGCGCGGGCAGGTGTACTCGCTCTGTTTGCAGAGGAAGACGTTGGCGTTGCAGAAGCCGGAGTCTTACTATTCACCGTGGTTGTTCTGCTCGGCGTGGCCGCACTGGTCTGTCTTGCAGTTGACGATGAAGTGGCAGCCGGACGTGCCGTGCTGGAAGATGCTGACGTGTTAGTTCTGTTGGCCGCACTATTGTTCACCGTAGAAGTTCTGCTTGACGTAGCTGAGCTGGCAGGTCTTGTGGTTGTTGATGTCGCAGGACGGGAACTCGGAGTTGTCTGACGCACACTTGTGGCAGGGCGAGCCGTAGAGCTGGATGACTGAGCACGTTGATAGCTGGAATTGGCTTTATTGAGTTGAGTGTCACCTTTACGCATTTGGCGAGCTGACTGTGAGCTGACTGTGGTAGTTTGAGTTCTACTACTGCTGGGGGCAGTTTGCCGTGCAGGCGCCTGGGCCATAGCATCTGTGCTGATCAAACTTGCAACACAGAGCATTAACGACAGGATTACATTCTTTTTCATCTCTTTGTGTTTTTGATTGTGAATAAAAACACTCATAAGACGAAAGACTATACTGAACGTTTAACCACCTTAATGCTGAACAACAATTTTTTTCTTGTAGGCAACAGTGCCGTCTTGGACAATTAACGTATAGAACCCATCAGGCAATGTCCTGACATTCAAATCAACAGCTCCAAGAACATTCTTTTCCGCACTTACCACACGTCCAGTGACATCATATAACATCACCACGGCTTCATCCAAGTGAGCTGGAACTCGAACATGTATGCTGGAATATGCAGGATTGGGGTAAATTGTGATTTCGTTCTCATCAAATTCCTCCAAGCCATCCGGAGAATAATCTGAAGTCCAAGACAGCTCAAAACCATCTCCGCACAAATAATTGTCAGTCACAAATTCAACGAATACATAATTGCTGAAGAAAAGCAAATCTCTCGGACTGTCATTTTCAGAAAAAAGTGCAATCTGAGGTTTCTCTGGGTCAGACCAATCATAGAATGCTAACCGGTCACCTGCAGCCAAATCCAATTCGGAAAAAGCAAAATTGATCATTGAAGCATGGGGCAGATAGAATCGCCAGCTGCAATTAGCGTTATATTTGTATGAAGTTGGTCCGCTTCCGTCGGTCAGTGTACCATGATACTGTTGAATCAGGTCATCATGACAGAAGTTTTCATGTCTGGCCATTCTGAAATCCAGACGCCATCCCTGTGCTGTCACAGAATCATCGGTTCTGAATGTGATATACAGACTGTCGGAATTAAAGTAATAGGTGGTTCCCTGCTCTACCGTTCCGGAGAGCGTCAACAAAAGATTGCCCTGATCAGGATGTCCATCCCAGAAACTCAAAGAGTCATGATTTTCCTGGGTTTCAAACGATTTGATTTTTATCATAAATCGATATGCTGCACCTTCAGTGAGCACAAACATGCAATCCGAATTGTTCTGATAATCGGATGGGCCGCTGCCATCCTCAATCGTTCCATCCGAACAATGGATTTCACGATTAGCGCACATGTACGGGTAGTTCTCATCCCCGGGATAGATATTTCTGATAATCCGCTGGGAATGCTGAAAACCATTTATCACATTGGAATCGCTATCGCTTGCAGTCAAAACATAGTAACCATTGGAACTGCCGCCCCACCCGAAATTGAAATGATAGTAATCGTCATTTTCATAGCCATCGCACACAAAAGCGTGGCCGCCATCATCGCTATGTCCAGCATAATACAAAGGTCTTTTGGCATTCAAATCCTCTTTTATGAAATTCTTCCACTGGGCCAACGTATAATCGTAACGGCGCAGGAATTGACAATTAGAGGAATAGCCGAAATAAGAAGCAAGTGCGTCAGGCACGCTTTCAGAATAGGCGCCTGATCCATCGGCACCATACATCATATCGACAGCAGTGGCACAATGGAATATCAATTTGGCCACTTCATTGTTAAAATGGCTCAGCTGATCCGTCATCGCATCATAACAATAGGTCTGTTGAGCAAAATTCACATAATAATCGCCATAATCCGTATGGTTGGTATGGGAGCCCCAACCATGTGACGGATATCGATAATAATACATGATCATAGCCATTGCCACGGCGACGCAGCCATTGGGTGTACGCTGGTCATAGCCAGAGGGTGCATTCGCATCATGCGGGGAATATGCATTATAATATTTGGTCTGATTCCAAAGAGCCGTCAACAAGGGAGCAACACTTTGAGAAGTTTGGTCTTTAATTCCAGAAGCAGTTCTCAGAGACTCCCAGGCTTGGACCACCTTTAACGATGGTGTAGTCCCATGTTCCCGTGCGTATTGGATTTGTTTTGCATAGGAATCCAGCCACAACAGGGCTGCGGGAGCGGCCTCCTCCATGTAAAACTGTTGGTCCAAGGAATATGCCAGCACCGGAAAAACAGCATCATCGGCTGATAACACGATAAATCCCTTGGAAAAATTCGCCACCAGCAGCAGGGTATCGGATCCGTCAGTTACAAAATGACAATCCTTAAGTTCCTGCGCACAAGCACTTTTCTGTTTGAAAGCGTTCACAGCAGCAGAAACAAGTTGTTTTCTGCCAACAGGTTTGGCAAACAAGGAAACGGATAAACAAAACAGCAAGAGCAGCCCTATAGATTTCTTTGTATTTGTCAGCATTCGTTCAGATTTTTTAAAAGGCCGCAAATATACAAAAAAGGATATTTGGTTAAAATATCCTTTAGTTCAATTTATTTCGAAAAAAATCAGAAATTGTTGATATCCGCCATCGGAATAAACGGGTCGTCTTCTTTGTCATCGCGGCCGAGGCCTCCCGTACTTCTCTGTAGAGATGCGATGAGGGATCCTATCATCTTGGTGAGCTCCATCAACTGACTACGGGAATAGTTTACAGACTCTTCGCCCATCAGTTGCTTGCGGGACATCATTTCCGTATAGACCACGCACTCGCGGACAGAGCTTTTGGCCATTTTCAGATAATAAAGAAATTGTGTCTTGCTTCGCGAAGAGCCTTCCGCCGTGTTGAGTGCGATATTCTGTGCCGATTTCAAGAAGGATTCTTTCAGCACATTCACCGCACTGCCGTCGGTCATTTTTTCAATCTCAGCATAGAGCCATGTAATATAGTCCATGGCCTTTGCATAAATTCTCAAATCTTCAAATCTGAAGAAACTTACATTAACATTAGATTCGTTCATAATATAGGATTTAATTATTAAGGGCCCAAAGATAATGTTTTTTTTCAAACAATCCACTTTTTTTACTTTTCTGCGTTTTTTCAAAATTCAGTGGAAGATTGGATTCAGCACGTTCCAAGTCTATTTTTTATTACTTTTGCACCGCATTTCAACTGAAGTACGAACATAGAACATGGGGAAGCTACAGAAGCTAAAACACATCTGGGGTGTCGTGGTAAAGAATTGGAAGACGAGATTCCGTCTGGTGTTCTCCAACGAGGAGACGCTGGAACAACGGCTGGTGGTTCAGCATATCACGATACAGAAAGCTGTAGTGGTCATTATCATTGCCGCTTTTGTGGTGATTGTGCTCACCACTCTCCTCATTGCATTCACCCCGTTGCGGGTTTATATACCCGGCTACACTTCGCAAAAGGACTACAAGCAGTACAAATTGGCCGCAGCCAAAATAGACTCGTTGGAGAAGGCCATCGAGTATAATCAGCAGTTCATGGACAATTATATTGCGATGGCCAACGGGAGAGTGCCCACTGCCAACGAGATGGACAGCAACGCCGCTGCCACGCCACAGGTACACGCAAAAAAACGCGACAGCTTGCGCACTCGCCAAAGCCACAAAATCCTTGAAGAAGCAGAGATGATTTTGGGGCGTGTGCAAAAGAACAACACGGCGAACACACCAGGCATCGATCAAGCCAAGATCTCCAACCTATCCATTTACCCTCCTGCCTCCGGTGCCGTATGCAGGCTCTTCAGTCCCGATGAAAACCATTATGGCATTGACATCAGAGGTTCTCAAAACAGCACTATTTGTTGCGTCGCAGACGGGGTTGTCATTTTCGCGGGTTACAACGCCAACGACGGTCATTTCATTGTAGTTCAGCACCCTGGCAACCTCACTTCCATCTACAAGCGAAACAGTCGCGTACTGAAGCGCATCGGCGACCGTGTATCCGCCGGAAGTCCCATAGCCCTCATGGGCAACACTGGCGCAACGGGGTCAAAAACAGCACACCTGCATTTTGAACTGTGGTATAACGGTTTCCCCATCAACCCATTAGATTATCTTGTCATACAATAACCCATGGAAAAAACAATCATCATTGAACCTTCAATGGTTGTCGGATTGTACGGCAGCCATAACGCGAACATAGACTTACTCACGCACATTTTCCCAAAACTCAAGATTGTGGCGCGCGGCAATGAGATAAAAGTGGCAGGCGAGGACCATGAAGTGGAAAGCTTCGAAGAACGCATACACCTGCTGACAGCACATTTGGAGCAATACGGCAAGCTCACCGAGACCGACATCCTCAACATCTCCGCGATGGAGGACGACAGTTTCTACCGGCTGGACGACAACGGCAGCAATGTCATTGTACATGGTCGCGAAGGCAAAATCATCAAGGCAATCACGCCCAACCAAAAGAGGATGGTGGAGAGTGCGAACAAGAATGACATGGTGTTTGCCATCGGTCCTGCGGGCACAGGAAAGACCTACACAGCCGTAGCATTGGCCGTTAAAGCATTGAAAAACAAACAAGTTCGCCGTATCATCCTGACAAGGCCCGCCGTCGAAGCAGGTGAGAATCTGGGGTTTCTGCCCGGCGACCTGCGTGACAAGTTGGACCCTTACCTGCAACCGTTGTATGATGCGCTTTGGGACATGATTCCCATGCAGAAGCTGATGTCGTACATGGAAGACAAAGTGATAGAGATTGCGCCATTGGCTTTCATGCGCGGGCGCACGCTTGACAATGCATACGTCATCCTCGATGAGGCTCAAAACGCCACCTCAGCTCAGTTGAAGATGTTCCTGACACGTATGGGCAAGAATGCCAAGTTTTTCATCACGGGCGACATCACGCAAATCGACCTGCCCAAGAACCAGCAATCAGGCCTGCTACAAGCTGACCGCATTCTGAGCAAGATACCCGGGATTGAATTCATTTACATGGACACCAAGGATGTGGTGCGCCACCATCTGGTGACCAAGATTATCAAGAGTTACGAAGAGTACGAAGAAAAGCAGGCCGCATACGAGCAGAAGCGAAAAGAGGAACGGCTGGCGCAAAAGGCAGAACAACAGACTGACCATGAGTAAGCCTTTGAAAGTTCGGCGTATATTGTATCCCCTCGCCTGGATTTTCGGCGGGGCAGCGTGGCTTCGGCGTTTCATGTACAGCCGTGGCATTCTGAAGTCATACAAGCCCGAGATTCCTGTAGTATGCGTAGGCAATATCGCCATCGGCGGTACCGGCAAGACCCCGCACGCCGAATTCATCACGCGCACTTTGTCAGAGAACCACCATGTGGCCATGCTCAGCAGGGGCTACGGGCGTACGAGCAAGGGCTACCTCCTTGCCAACAGCATGCCCGAAGAACAGCTCACAGCTGAACTTATCGGCGACGAGCCCATGTTGCTGCACCAGCGGTTCCCCAACCTGCCCCTTGCGGTTGATGAAGACCGCAAGGACGGCATTGAGAAACTGCAAACATACGCTCCGGAGACCGACGTCATCGTGATGGACGACGCCTACCAGCATCTGTCCGTCTCCCCCACCCTGCGCATGATTCTGACTGAATACGAGCGACCCTATTTCAAGGACTACCCGCTGCCTGCCGGGCGACTGCGCGAGTACCCATCCGCGGTTCGCGATGCCGACTTGGTTATCGTAACCAAAGTCTCTGACGAACAAGTGGACCGTAATCTTTGGCGCAAGAAACTGGGCATCCGAAACAATCAGCCGTTGTTCTTCACCCGGTATAAATACGGGAAACCCGAACCTGTGACGCAACCAGCCAAAGATCTTACACTTGATGATAACTCTGAGATATTGCTACTCACCGGCATCGCCCGCTCCCAGCCTTTGCTGGAACATCTGCAAAAGGCTTACCACATCGAACGGCATTTCAAATTCCAAGATCATCACCGTTATACCTTATCTGAAATTGAAAGCCTGAAAAAATATTTCAAGCATAACAGCGTTTTATTCACTACCGAAAAAGACTGGATGCGACTGCAATACAGCCACATCAAAAATTCATTATCTTTGCTGCCAGTTTTCATCCTCCCTATTGAGGTGGAATTTTTAACTGAAGAAGAAAACACTACATTCATAAACATTTTAGAAGACCATGTTAGAAGAGAGAAAAAAGAAGATTGAAGAGACTGTTTCGTATTTAAAAAGCAAAACAAGCATACATCCCAAAGTAGCCATTGTGTTGGGTTCCGGTTTAGGCGGGCTCACTCAATCTGTAGAAATTGCTGATGAAATCCCCTACACGGAAATACCCAACTTTCCCGTTTCAACAGTCAAGGGACACAAAGGCACTTTGATTTTCGGGAAGCTGAACAATACGGAAGTGATGGTCTTCAACGGTCGGATGCACTATTACGAGGGCTATCCGATGAGTGTAGTGACCTATCCGCAGCAGATTTTGAGTGGTTTGGGAGTGAAATGCATCATCCTTTCCAATGCCGCCGGCGGCATGAACCCCACCTTCAAGGTAGGCGACATCATGATCATTAAGGACCATATCAACATGTTCGGCGACAACCCGCTGTTAGGGCCCAACGACGACACATTGGGACCGCGATTCCCCAACATGAGCGAAGTCTATTCGCACCGTCTTATCAAATTGGCCTATCAGAAAGCCAAGGAGACTGGTGTACACTTGCAGGAGGGTGTGTACATGGGTGTGACCGGACCCTGCTTTGAGACCCCGGCCGAATACAAAATGTACCACATCATGGGTGCAGACGCAGTGGGTATGTCCACAGTACCTGAGGCCATCATGGCGCATCACAGAGGTATTGAAATCTTCGCCTTGTCGGTCATCACCGACTTAGGCATTGTAGGACAGGTAATGGAAGCCACGCACGAAGAAGTGCTGCAAGCTGCCAACACAGCCGGCCCGAACATGGTAAAGCTGATTTGCGCCATGCTGCCTGAAATGTAGAATCAGAATATAACCGGCAGCAACAGTTCCACGATTATAGCCACAAGCACGGCCACCAAGGCCACTTGGACCAAACCACGGTTTTTCCAAGCCATCACAATCGCCACCATCGTAGCAATGGACGCCGAGGCAAAATGCGGTGTGGTGGCACCTGTCGGCGTAGTGGAGTACAGCACGTCAGGGAAAGTCATGGCCGAGAGCACACAGAACGGGATGTAGAACAGAAAGTCCTTAATCCATTCATTCTCAAGTTTTTTCCGTACAAACCCGATAGGGATGAGGCGGATGAGATAGGTGGTGAGTGCCATGATTACCATACAGATGGCGATATTCTGCATACTACACATGGGCACCTCCTTCCTGAACTTGTTTTCTTTTGAAGCGCTTCACCTCCTTGATGGAGGCGCAAATGGCCGCACCAAGGATAGCGGAGATGATGATGGCCCAGCCACCACCACCGCTTTTGGAAAGCACATTGATACCAGGCACATACTTGAGCAGGCAGGATAGCAGTGCCGAGACAATGACCGCGATGGCCACCTTCCTGCCCTTGCGCGCAGGCGGGATGATGATGGCGATAAACATGCAGTACAGGGCAATGCCAAAGCAACCCTGCAACATGGGCGAAAGCAGGCTGGAGGCCACTGCGCCGAGACAAGTTCCCAGCGTCCATCCGAAAATCGGGGTGGCCATCAGGCCGCCGAAGAACGGGAAGCTCACATCTTCTTTTTCCATGGAAGCCAGCGCAAAGACCTCATCGGTAATACAGAAAGCCATGATGGCACGTTTGTAGAAGGGCATGTCGGAGGCCACCTTCTGGGAAAGCGACAGCGACATCAACATGTAGCGCAGGTTTATAACAAAGGTGGTGATTACCAACTCGATATACGGTGCTCCGCCCTCTATGAGGCGTATGCCGGCAAACTGGCCCGCCGAAGCCATGTTGGTGAGTGAGATAATAGTGGCTTCCAACGGATTGAAGCCCATCTTGACAGCAATCAAACCGAAGGTAAAAGAGACAGGAATGTATCCCAAGCAGATGGGAAAACCTTTCTTTATACCTCTAAAAAATTCATTCATAAATAGTTAACGGGTTGACTTTCAAGGCTGCAAAGATAGTAAAAAAATGGCAGTCAGCGAGGTAATGCCCTATCCTCTCATCAAACAAGGCTTCGAAGGCAAGTTTTGGTATCCCCAAATCAATAAATTTAGTATCTTTGCAAGCTTGGGTAAAAGCTTTGACTGCCACTGAATAACAGTGGCATAATGCACTGCGATTTTGTTCAAAACAAGCCTATCTGAAATTCGATGAAACTGATATCAAAAACACAAAAGAAAAGCATTGCTTTGTGGCTTCTTGCCGCAATAATTTCATGTACATTGCCTACACACGCTCAAGATCCAGTCTGTCGCGTATTTCATGTGAACGACATTCCGTTAAGAATGGTGTTTGTGAAAGGCGGAGACATGCAATTAGGCTGCACTGCAGAAAGGGATGACAGCTGTAAAGCTCGTGAAATTCCCAACCACACAGTGTCTTTGCCTGATTTCTATATGGGCGAAACGGAGGTAACCCAAGCCCTGTGGATGGCAGTGATGGGTCGAGACAACAATCCGAGCTATTGGAAAGGCAACTGGCTTCCCGTGGAGCGGGTGAGTTGGGCAGAGTGCCAGCGTTTTATAAACCGCCTCAACAAGTTTCTCTCTGCCGATTTGCCGCAAGGTTATCGTTTCGCACTGCCGACCGAGGCCCAATGGGAGTATGCCGCCCGTGGTGGTCTCAAAAGCGCGGGCACCAGCTATTCAGGTGGCAATGACCTGAAACAAGTCGCATGGTTTTATAGCAACAGCAACGAACGCACCCACGATGTCCGTATCAAGACTGCGAACGAGCTGGGACTATTCGACATGAGCGGAAACGTTTGGGAATGGTGTCAGGATTGGTTCGATGAAAACTACTATGCGGAGAACAAGGACTGGAATAATCCTTTGAACGACCAAGAAACAGCATATCGTGTACAACGGGGCGGCAGCTGGAACTATGCAGCTCCCTATCAACGCTGTGCCAACCGCGATCGCGGCAGCATCTACTCCCGCTACGAGGATTGTGGCTTCAGGGTTGCGCTAATACCAAAATAATTAAAACGCATATTTCAAATGCAGCAGAATCTGCCACGTGTTCGACAAGTTGTTGTAGAGCGACCACGTTGACGGAGTGAAAGTGTATTTCCCGTTCTGGTTGTCATATTTCAACACCACTTCGTTGTCCAGCACTTTGTAAGCGCCCCACTTACTGCAGAAAAGGTTGCCCAGATTATTGAAATCGACACCAACGTCGATGGTATGCTTGTGACCTTTGATATTGAAGTATATCTCCTGCTCCACCTTGAAATTGATGCGGTTCACCCAAGGTGCCTTACCGCCGTTGCGGATGGAATATTCGCCTCTGTGCTTGCTTAAATAATTGTCGTTGCTGATGAACTCTTCGAAAGCATTGCGATTCTCCTCGGAGACGAATGGCATAGCCGCCAGTTCTTCGGAGGTGGGAATATACATCAACTGCAAACTGTTCATTCCACTGGCATAGTCAATGAGGTAAGAGCGGTGGGAACGATAGTTCACATTATAGATTCCCATGTTCAGACCTTCGTAGAAAAGACCGAGCCGCGTAGCCGTGTGTGGACCTTCCTTGATGTTGTATCCAATGGAGGCAATCACACGGTGAGGCGCAACATAGCCTGTAAGCCCGAGTTCTGGGCTGTTGCTGCCATTCACACTGGCCGTATTTGCCAAACTGGAGACTTGGTCACTTATTCCGTCGGAGATTGTCCTCGCATTGCTTAATGTGTAAGCCGCCATCAAATTCAGACCAAAACGAAACTCTTTGGTCAACTGGGCGGTAAGAGATACATACTGTCCGTGCAGTTTTTTCTCGTTGTAGAGATAGTATCCGCTCATGTAAGAGCCATCACTATTGGTAATGCCCTCGCTTGCGTAGTTGGTACGGGTATTGGGTTCTCCAGGAAGCGATATCGTACCGTCTTCCTTATAACCTAACACCTTGGCATACACTTCGTTGAAATTAAAAGAATAGACAGCCTCCAAAGTGGCCTTGATATCGCCAGGAATCACAAAGTCCAAGGCCAGGGAGGATTTCCAACTGGTAGGCATGCGCAGATCCTTTGCCAAAATGGTGGCATTGGTAGGTGCTGGCAGACTGGTCCGGTTGTACTCCTGACCATGGTGGACGCTGTTGATGATATTCGAAAGTTCGGGGTCGAAGTTCACCACATCCTGTCCTGTTTCCAGATTGGCGATGTATTGGTATTGCAAGCAATTGGAGTTGCCCGCTGCACTCACCAGCCATACGTTAGGAATACGGCCCGTAAAGAGGCCTGTACCGCCACGAAGGATGACTTTACGCTTGTGCGTGATATCCCAGTTGAAACCGACACGCGGGGAGATATGGTAGTCAACATTCGGTACATCGTCGGTGCTGAGTCCCGCAAAAGAGCTGTTCGGATTCGCTGCCGCAATTTGATCAAACTCGACATTGAGATTGTTGTAGCGGAAACGGACAAAAGGCGCCTCCAGACGGAGACCGACGGTGAGTTTGAAAAACTTGCTGAATTCCATGTCATCTTGAGCGTAAATGGAAATCTGGGAGTGGGTGAAAGTTGGAAAAACCTGCTCAGTAGGATTGTCTGTATTGGCATGGGTAATCATGAACAATGAAGGTCCGGCACCTTCCTCACCGTTTGCATCTGCAAGGAAAGACTGCCATGAATCATAGACATACCAGCCGGCACCGCCTTGCATGAAGCCGTTGACAATACGGTTCCATTCAAACTGCGCACCAGTCATGATATTGTGGATGCCTTTTTTATAATTGAATTCATCGGTGAGCGTGATGGTATGAACGCGGCGAAGGTTGTTATAGGTAAATGGATCCGGACCAAATGTTGTGAACAGAGCTAACTGCGTGCTACCATCCGCGGCAGTATAGGGCTCCAAAATATCAACGGTCGGGAAATAGCCGCCCACGAAAGTGCGTGGTTCATTTTGCAATGACCAGGTGATTCGGGCCATATTATTGCCTTGTCCGTTCAGCACATGACTGTTGAGTTCCGCCGCCAGGGAAGTAAAGTTCTGTTTCTGGCAATAGCGGGCCGATTCAAACGGCATCGCATATTGCGAGTTTCGTCCAGCATTGTCGCGGTTCACCGTATAGAGTTCCCCGTTAGACAGAAGTGTAATGTTGCTTCCTCCCAATGGGTTGAAAGAGCTGGCCGCAGGATATGGGGTGGAAACGTGTGTGTGTGATAAACGGATGTTAAACAGATTGTAATCGTTGATTCTCCAATCAAGACGTGCAAAAGCCCTGAAGTCGGGGGTTTTCACCGTATAGTACTCGTAACGTCCAGGGTCATAACCGTATTTGTCAACAAGGAATTGATGTATGGCATCCATTTGACCTGTGGTGGGGCGATTGTAACCGGTGCTGCCACCGTAAGGTTGACTCTCATCCATGCGGGATAAGACATCGGATCCGGCATCATGACTCACCACGTATTCTCCATTGACGAAGAAGAAAAGCTTGTCTTTGACGATGGGACCCTCAAGAGTGACACCAATGGTATTGTTGAGGGTAAACGGAACGGCCAACCAGGCATCACCAACTCGTTTCCCTTGCAAATCATCATTGGTAAAGTAATTATAAACAGATCCATGCCATTTGTTTGTACCATGTTTGGTAACCATGTTGATGGCACCGCCTAGGAATCCGCTGTGGCGGACGTTGTAGGGAGTGAGGTTGACACTGACCTGGTCGATCGCCTCAAGGGAAATCGGGGTGCCGCCAGCGGGCAGGCTCGAACCTATGCCAAAAGCGTTGTTGAATGAAGCCCCGTCCACAGTAACAAAGGATCCCCGATAGTTGGCACCGCCGAACGCTGCTCCGCCTTCCATTATCAGACCCTGCGGAGTATATCTTAACATATCATATAAGCTGCGACTCACGGAAGGCACCGTCACGATTTCGCTGCTGTTGATGAGGATGCCGGCGCCCGAACGGTTGATATTCATGGAGGATTTCTCTCCGTCACCGAAAATGGTAATCTCCTCAATCCGTTGTGAGGTGCGGGCTAATTCCACATTTACAACTACGGTCTCACCGATAGGGGCCACGACATCGTGTACTATTGCGGTTTGGAAATTGAGACGTTCCACTCGAACCGTGTAGGGACCTCCTACTAAAACATTATTGATAATAAAATTACCCCTCTCATTAGAGAAAACATAATAGTTCGTACCTGTGGGACCGTGCACAACAGTGACCACCGCGTTCGGGATAGGATTCTTACCATCACTGACATTCCCCGAGATGGAAGAGGTGGTGATCTGCGCCGTCAGTGGCAAAGCCGTCAGCAGCAAGCAGAATGCTAGCACGATGGCCGACAATCCTGTTCTATTTCCGTTGTTTTCACTAAAAAATCGTAAAATATAAGCCATAATCAAAATGTTGCAAATCAGGATATAAAATATTCATCTTGTTAAATACCAGTAAGATATAATACAACAAAGAAAATAGTTATCCAATATTTAACAAGATGCCAAAATTACAAAAAAAATCCCAATGCCGAGTGCTAACATTTCAGCTCAAGCGAAGATAATAGAGACATAGCCGTTTTCAATCCATCGATGGCAGCACTCATAATGCCTCCTGCATAGCCCGCACCCTCGCCTATGGGATAGAATCCGGAGAGTGTACACATACGGTCCTCGCCACGTATCATGCGCACAGGTGACGACGAGCGAGTTTCCACGCCGGTGAGCACTGCATCAGGGTCGGCGAAACCAGGCATTTTGCGGTCGAAAAGGGGCAACGCCTTGCGCAGAGAATCCACTGCATAATCGGGCAGACAGCGGTGAAGGTCGCAGAAACAGACCCCATGGGGATACGAGGGTTTCACGCTGCGGTACATCTGCGCTATCTTATCCTGCAGGAACTCGCCCACCAAATTGCCGGGTGCACGATAGTCGCCGGCCACTTCGAAAGCCAGCCGCTCGTATTTTTCTTGATAGTCGAGTCCATCCAACGGGCTATTTTTCAGATAGTCTTCTGGGTTAACATTGACCAGCAGGGCGCTGTTGGAGTTGGCCTTGTCGCGTTTGCGCTCGCTCATGCCGTTGGTCACGATGGTGTTGGGCTCGCAGGCGGAAGCCATTACCGTGCCACCGGGGCACATGCAGAAGGTATAGACGCTCCGGTCTTCCAAGTGGACCACTCCCTTGTAAGAAGCCGGCGGCAGAATTCGCGCCGCCTCGCCATACTGCATACGGTTGATACGCCGCTGCTGGTGCTCAATGCGCACACCCATGGAAAACGGCTTGGCTTCCATGTCCATGCCCCGCTTGTAAAGTTGCTTGATGGTGTCGCGCGCCGAGTGGCCCAGACCGAGCAACACATGATGTGTTTTGATTTTCAATCCGGGCTCACAAACCAGTTCTATCACATCTTCCTCCCGATGAAAATCCTTGAAAGCTGTATTGAAGTGAAACTCTCCGCCCAAAGATTCTATCTCCAAACGCATGTTCCGCACCACTTTCTCCAGATAATCGGTCCCTACATGTGGGTTCTGCATATAGGTGACATCCTCGTGGGCGCCGTGCTTATGGAATTCTTTCAGCACAAAATCATTGTACTCACTATGCACATTGGTGTTCAGTTTGCCATCGGAAAAGGTTCCTGCCCCACCCTCGCCAAACTGCACATTGGAGTTGGGATTGAGCGTTTTAGTGTACATGAAGTCGGACACAGCCCGCTTACGGTCCTCAATTTTGCCGCCTCGCTCCAAAACAATGGGTTTGGCTTGGCAACGGGCGAGGTACAGTGCAGCGAACATGCCAGAGGGACCGAAACCGACCACCACGGGGCGGAGGTCGTCTTTCCACAATGGATACTCCACCTCAACCGGTGGTTTCAGCTGAGAGACACCGTCTTTTTCAAGAAGCGAGGCATAGTTGTCGGGCAACGTCACCGCCACCTGATAGTCGTACATCACCTTGTTCTTCTTGCGGGCATCAATTGCCTGGCGGAGCACACGGAAGTCCTGGACATCCTCGTGGCGGATATGATACTGCTGGCACACAGCGTTTTTTACATTCGGATTCGCCGAAACGGGGATGCGGATATTGGAGAGTTTCAGTTTCATAACTAGTGTTATTTTCTGTGCAAAAATAGTATTTTTGCACGCATAAAAAACATTATGCCCAAACTGCACGAATTATTCTGGTCCTTTTTCAAAATCGGGACATTCACCATCGGTGGCGGATACGCCATGATACCGTTGATGGAGCGGGAGATTGTGGACCGGAGACAATGGATGGACCGGGAGTCTTTCATGGACATCATGGCAGTGTCGCAGGCCATGCCGGGCATTTTCGCCGTGAACATGGCCACGAATGTGGGTTACCGTATGCGCGGGCATCGCGGGGTGGTCGTCTCCATCATCGGCAATATTGCCATGCCCATCCTCATCATACTCGGCTTTGCCACCTGTTTCCGTTTTTTGAAAGACAATCCCGCTTTTGAAGCTGTCTTCAAGGGCATTCGTCCTGCTGTTGTAGCTCTGATTGCAGCACCTGTGTTCAACATGGCCAAAACGGCCAAAATCAGTTGGCGGAACTGCTGGATTCCGTTGGCAGCCATGCTCTTGATATATCTGTTAGGTCTGTCGCCCGTCTGGATTATCCTTTCGGCCATCATCGGAGGCGTATTATACAGTAAATATTTAGAAAAGAAGGAGGTACAGCCATGATATTCCTTCGTCTCTTTCTTACATTCCTGAAGATCGGTGTCTTCAGCTTTGGCGGAGGTTTGGCCACCATCGCGCTCATACAGCATGACGTAGTGGAAAAGCAAGGCTGGCTCACTTCGCAAGAGTTCACCGACATTGTGGCCACCTCGCAAATCACGCCGGGACCGGTGGGCATCAACACGGCCACCTATACAGGCTACACGGCCATCGTGAATGCGGGGTATTCGGAATGGATGGGGGTTCTCGGCGCGTTCATTGCCTCTTTTTCCGTCATCTTGATTCCTGTCATTTTAATGCTCATCGTCAGCAAGTTCCTGCTGAAGCACAAGGACAATAGGATCATCGCAACCACCATGTCGGTATTGCGTTTGGCCGTTGTCGGACTTGTTGCCGCCGCCGCGTTGCTCCTGGTCACTCCGGAGACTTTCGGCAACGTTTCGCCCCAACTGTGGATCAGTATCGGTATCTTTGCCGCAGTGTTCGTCGTCTCCCTCAAGTTCAAGACCAGCCCTATTTTGCTGATTCTGTTGAGCGGAGTCGTGGGAGGATTGGTGTATGGGGTGATACTATAAGACAGCTTTTTACACCCACACACTGCGCGACTACGTCGCTTGTGCGGGGTTAATTGCACTTCGTGCAGGTCGTCTCTTCGAGACTTTCAAGGAAAACTTACTTTTTAATTGCACTGGAGCAGCACATATACCGGCAGATGATCAGCATAACCGCCTATGTAGCGCGGGCCAAGGAAGGTGCGATAGGTTTTCATGCCCCCGAATTTCTCATCCGGGACCAGCAAAAAAGGAGCTTGAAAAATGTGGGACTGATGTCCTGCAATGTGAAGCCGATTTTGGTCGAAAAGCAGTCCGCGAGACACGATGATCTGATCAAGGCAGCCCCAAAAATCCTCGTGCTTGTGCGAACCCACATTATTCTGGTTTTCAAAATAATACATCAAATTGAAAAGGGTATCCTCCGTATTCTCCGGCGCAAACGCCCGGGCACGCAAATGAGCCACCATGCTCTCGTCGGTGGCATAGTCGTTGAAATCGCCTATGAGCAGGATATTGGCTTCTGGATTATCAACCAGCACAGAGTCCACCACTCTTCGGGCCACATCGGCGTAATAGTTGCGTTTGGGAATAGTGGCGGCATAGCCGCCGAAGCGCGAAGTCCAGTGGTTGACGATGACATGGAGAGAGTCGCCGCAGGGAAACTGGGCAAGGGCGTAGAGCAAGTCGCGGTTGCGTGTTTGCGGTTCGAAGGGAAATTGGACTGGCACTTTGTGCTCGCGCAGGATGCGGACGAGACTGTCGCGGTACAGGAGGGCCACATCCACGCCTCGGCGGTCGGGCGAGTCGTGGTGCACATAGCGGTAACCGAAAGTCTTAAGTGGCGAGCGGTAGCAGAGGTCCTTGAGCACCCGTTCGTTCTCGATTTCGGCTAGACCGACAATCGCCGGAGGGTTCCCCTGCCCCATGGCAATCAACACTTTTGCCACATTGGCGATTTTCTTGTAGTACTTGCCATACGACCAGTGGTATGCTCCGTTGGGCGTGAAGTCGTCATCGCGTGTGAGGGAGTCATCGGAGGGATGAAAGAGGTTTTCCACATTGTAGAATGCGACCACCAGGGTGTCGCGTTGCGCCAGGGTACACAAATGCGATGTGCACAGCAGCAGACAAAGTGCAAGAATTTGTTTTGTTTTCATCATATATTAAGAATTTCAAAGTCGCTGCAAAAATAATAAATATTTCAATATATTGATTTTCAGTATTTTATTAAGAAATATTTGTTAAAAACAAAGGATTATGGGAAAATATTTATCTTTGCAGCCTTATTCATAATTTGGATTAAAATGTCTATTATTGTCAACAACGTCACCAAGGTTTTCGGCGAACAATACGCCTTGGATAACGTTAGTTTTGAAGCCAAGAAAGGTGAGATTGTAGGATTCCTGGGTCCCAACGGCGCGGGCAAGACTACCATGATGAAAATCATCACCTGCCTAATCCCCCCCACCCAGGGAAATGTGTCGGTTTGTGGTCTGGACATCTGGAAAGATTCATTGGAATTAAGGAAGAAAATCGGCTATCTTTCAGAGGCCAACCCTCTTTATTATGATATGTATGTGCGAGAGTTCTTGGAGTTCATCGCCGGCGTGCACCATTTGTCAGACGTCAAGGCCAAGGTAGCCAACATTATAGAGAAGACCGGTCTCACACCTGAGGAGCATAAGAAAATCGGGGCTCTGTCGCGCGGATTCAAGCAGCGTGTAGGCATCGCGCAAGCACTCATCCACGACCCTGAAGTGCTGATTCTTGACGAGCCCACCACCGGTTTGGACCCCAACCAGCTCATCGAGATACGCGAACTCATCCGCTCTTACGGCAAAAGCCGCACTGTGTTGCTCTCCACCCATATCATGCAGGAAGTGCAGGCCATGTGCGATCATGTCATCATCATCAACAAAGGCAAACTGGTGGCTGACGCGCAGGTGAGCGAACTGCCTACCATGGCTGAGAAACTCGGCCTTAAACACGCCTCCGAACTGAACGCTTTGGGCATGGAAGAACTCTTCCAGGCTTTAACGCAAAAACAATAATTCATGCGCAGACTTCTACAACCTCTTCTCAAAACCGACGGACACTACCAGACCATCTCATTCGAGGAAGCTTACGAACAGATTGCTACCCACAGCAAACTGGCGAACAACAACAGCACCTTGGTCATGGCCTCTGGTGATTATTCCAACGAAGAGTTGTACCTCATCCAGCGTCTTGCACGCACCGGCCTGCACACCAACGCCATCGGTTCCTTTGATTACTACAAACGAGGAACCGCTTTTTTCATCGACAAGAACGACATTGTGCCGTTTGCCGAACTGTTCGGCGCAAGCGCATTCTACACCCTTCTGGATGCAGCATCCACGGCACTGTCACAGAAAACAGCTCTGGAGATTTTACAAGCATGCCCTGATACCCCGCGATACGATTTCAACACACCGGGGCATCTCAGTATCCGGAATTTCGGTGACTTTTTCCGCTGCATCAACCAGTATATCCTGCGCAACGACCTGGCCAAAGGCATTTACGTGCAAGGGCTGGGCAAGAATTTCGAAACCTACAAGGCGCAAATCCTGACGGAAGACCTCAACCTGTTGCTGGCTTCCAATCAACTGACCGAAGAAGAAATCCGGTCGTTTGCGGAACGACTGCTGCGTGACGAAGCGCCCGTGTTTGTGATGTGGGAACGTTTTCTGGACAACCGCGCCGTGATAGAGCTTGAAAACCTCTGCATGTTACTGGACATCCAAGCCAAGCCCTCCTCCGGATTTCTATGTCTGAAAGCCGAGCTTAACTCGCAGGGACTGTTCGACATGGGCTTGTTTCCTGACATCTGTGTCGGCGGGGAGCCTTTTGACGACGAGCATCGTCAGGTAATGCAGGAACTGTACGGCCAAACCGTCTGTACGGAGCCCGTGAATCTTCATGAGGAAATCATGACACAGAAGTTCAACCAATGTTATCTTTTCAACGCCACGGGCACAGAAATCCCCCAAGACATCATGGAGACCGCGAAGCATTGCTCCTGGAGTATGCTGCAAACTGCATATTGGGACAACGAACAGGAAACCTTCGATTTGATTTTGCCTGCATCCTTGCCTGAGGAATGCAACGGCACTTTCACCGATTCGGCGCGCGCCGCACACACCAGCAAAGCCGATGCCACCTGTCCCCTGCCCTACGACAACATACAATTGATTTCTAGTATAGGAAAACATTTCGGACTGCCCGCATTGGACACCCCTACCGACATTTTCATGGAATACATCTCGTTCTTCCACGCCGGATGCCGCAGCCAGCAGAGACATTTCTTTAGATAAATTATTAAATCCTATCAATATGAATGACAACGAATTAAACAATCAACCCCAGATCATCACGGTCCAACCGGAATCCCGCGCAAGGAAATTCTGGCGGGTTGTGCTGGGATCCATGCTGGGATTCTTCTTTTCCATTGTACTGGTTTCTACGTTGTACACATGGATGCTTTTCAGCATGATTTCCACATTGTCCTCCGTAAACATGGAGAGTGTCAATGTGAAAGACAACAGTATTTTGAAAATCAATCTGACCCAGGGGATAACCGAACGGGCTGTCGAATCTCCGTTTGACAAGTTCGACACCTACAATGTGCAGATTGGGCTGGATGACATTCTGGCCTCCATCAAGAATGCCGCATCCGATCCGAAAATCAAAGGCATCTATATCAACTCTTCCACCGTAAATGCATCTCCTGCCTCGGTGAAAGAAATTCATGATGCGCTGCTTGAATTCAAGAAATCCGGCAAGTTCATCTACGCCTACAGTGACGTATTCGCCCAAAACGGCTATTATCTGGCATCTGTGGCCGACAAAATCATCCTCAACCCTGCCGGCTCTTTGGATTTCAAAGGCTATGCCATGCAAATCATGTTCTACAAAGGTCTCATCGACAAACTGGATGTAGATGTGCAAGTGGTACGCCACGGACAATTCAAGAGTGCGGTTGAGCCATACATCCTGGATAAGATGAGCGAGGCCAATCGCGAGCAGCTGACTTTGCTGACCAACACGCTATGGAACGTGTTCATCAGCGATATCTCCGCATCTCGCAACATTCCAGCCGACAGTCTGAATGCCATCGCCGACAATCTCCTATGCGCCATGCCGAAGGATGCCTTGAAATTGAAGCTGGTAGATCAACTCGGGTATCCTGGCGACATTGAAAAAATGCTGAAATCCAAACTCAACATCGACGAGGACGACAATCTCAACATCATTACGATCGACAAATACAAAAAATCCATCCAGAACAGCAACAAAAAAGCTTCTGACAAAATTGCTGTTGTATATGCGGTAGGCACTATAAGCGACGGTAAGGGCAACAACAGCAAAGGCATCTATTCCGAAAGCTTTATCAAAGAATTCAAAAAGGCCTATAAGGACAAGGATGTAAAAGCTATCGTATTGAGAATCAATTCTCCTGGAGGAAGTGCTTTGGCATCTGAGAACATCTGGAGGGAGATTGAGAATGCCAAGAAAGCGGGCAAGGTTGTGGTCACCTCCATGGGCGACTACGCTGCCTCCGGCGGCTATTATATCGCCTGTAATTCCAATTATATCATCGCGCAACCCAACACGCTGACCGGATCTATCGGCGTATTCGGCATGATCCCGTCTTTCCAGAATACCCTCAAAAACAAATTAGGCGTTACCATTGACGGTGTGAAAACCAACAATCATGCGGATTATGGCACCGGTTTCCGTCCTATGGACGAAACCGAGTTGGCCGTATTGCAAAACTCTGTGGAAGACATCTATGCCACCTTCACCAAACGTGTGGCGGACGGTCGCAAGATGACCGTGGCGCAGGTGGATAGCATCGGGCAAGGCCGCGTATGGGCCGGTGCGGACGCCATCAAGATCGGACTTGTGGACAAGCTTGGTTCCCTGAACGACGCTATTGCCAAAGCTGCCCAACTGGCCAATATCTCAAATTACTCTTTAGTCTATTATCCCAAACAACAAGACTGGTTCACGATGTTATTCAGTCAAGAAGATGAAGTGGACGCTGCTTTGAGAGCTAAACTGGGACGTCTCTACTTCACTTACGAAGGTCTGGAGCAACTGATGAACCAAGAGGGCGTGCAGGCCAGAATGCCAATGGAAATTTTCATTTACTAACTCTCTAAAGTTTTTTATTATGAATGCAGAAATTTTATCCTCCGCTTTTTACATATATTTATATGTGATGATCGGCATTGCCGCCGTGGTATTCGTCTCCCTGTATTTTGTCGATGCCAGCTATGGTGCTTTCACAAAAAAAACTTGGGGTAAGACCATCAACAACAAACTGGCCTGGTTCATCATGGAATTTCCTATCTTTCTGGCCATGATTATAATCTGGTTGTGTTCACCGCACCGGTTTGAAATAGTGCCCATGGTCTTCCTGCTCATTTTCGAGATACATTATTTCCAGAGATCTCTGATATTCCCATGGATAATGAAAGGAAAGAAGAGCCAGATGTCACTATCCGTGATGTTCATGGGCATTGCTTTCAACATCCTGAATGCCATGATGCAGGGTTATTGGATCTTTTTCGAATCCTTCAACTGCAACTATCACGTTCTTGGCCTGTCCTACACAGACCTTGCCTGGCTGAAATCGCCACAGTTTATCATCGGTGTGTGCATTTTCTTTATCGGATTCTACATCAATCTGCGTTCTGACTATATCATCCGTCACTTGCGCAAGAACGACGATGACAACAAGCACTATCTGCCAAAGGGCTTCATGTTCGAGTATGTCACCAGCGCCAACTATCTGGGAGAACTCACCGAGTGGTTAGGATTTGCCATTCTCACATGGTCGCTATCCGGTCTTGTGTTCTTCATCTGGACATTTGCCAACCTGGTGCCGCGCGCCCATGCTATCTACAAACGGTACAAGACTGAGTTCGGTCCTGAGATAGAAGCCAAGAAGCTGAAGAGAGTGTTTCCGTTCATCTATTAATTTTTCTGAAAGTGCCTGAATAAAATGGATATAGAACATATCTACGCACAATATTTATCGCATCCGCAGATTTGCACCGACACACGCAACATCGTCCCTGACAGCATATTCGTATGTCTCAAAGGCGAGCGTTTCGACGGCAACCAGTTTGCCTTGACGGCACTGGACCAGGGCGCGGCGTATGTCATCACCGAGAACAGTGCACTGGCGGACAACCCGCGCTGCATAGTGGTGGAGAACAGTCTGGAGACTCTGCAACAACTGGCCGCCTACCATCGGCAACAGCTCTCCATCCCCGTCATCGGCATCACAGGCACCAACGGAAAGACCACCACCAAAGAGTTGGTTTCCACTGTGTTGGCAAAAAAATTCCGCACCGCCTACACCAAGGGCAACCTCAACAACCACATAGGCGTTCCTCTGACATTGCTCTCGATAAAGCCATCGGATGAAATTGCCATCGTGGAGATGGGAGCCAACCATCCGGGCGAAATTGCCGACCTGTGCGCCATCGCACGCCCCAACTACGGACTCATCACCAATGTAGGGAAAGCTCACATCGAAGGTTTCGGCTCCGAAGCGGAGATTGTCCACACCAAAAAGGCACTTTATCGCTCCGTCATTAGCGACCATGGGACCTTATTCGTCAACATCAACGACCAGAAGCTTCGCGACGGGTTGGACTATGACAAAGTAATCTATTATGCTGAAGGCGGCGAAGACAACATCGTGAGCATGTCGCCCTACCTGCGCATACGCGTGGCAGGACATGAGGTTGACACTCATCTGACCGGCAGTTACAACATTTACAATTTCCTGGCTGCCGCAGCCGTGGGGCGCTTTTTTGGAGTCAGCGACAAACAGATTGCCGAAGCGCTGGGCCAATACGAGCCCTCCAACCATCGTTCGCAGGTAAACAAAATCGGCACCAACGTCATTATCTCCGACTATTACAACGCCAACCCCACCAGTATGGAGGCAGCAGTACGGAACCTCGCCAAACTGGACCATCCCCACAAGCTTGCCATCCTGGCAGACATGCGCGAACTGGGACCTGTGAGCCGCGAGGAGCATCTGAAAATCATCCAACTGTGCGAGGAGATGCATCTGAAGGCAATCTTTGTCGGTTCCGAGTTCAGTGCCCACCATCCGGAGCAATGCTACCCTGATGCAGAAGCACTCAACGAAGCACTGAAAGCGCAACCCGTCTCCGACTCCCTGATTCTGGTCAAGGGCTCCAACAGTATGCATTTGGACAAGTTAACTGCGCTATTGCAATGAGCAAAGGCTACCGCAGCGGCATAGGCGTGATGTCCGGAACCTCGTTGGATGGGCTGGACTTGGCTTGGTGTTCCTTCGAAAAAGAAGATACCGGCTGGCGATACCGCATTGAAAAAGCCTGCACCATACCTTACGAGTCAGCATTCCAAGAACGGCTATCCAATGCCACCCTGCTGTCCGCATTGGATTATGCGCAGCTGAATGTGGACTTGGGCACGATGATAGCTGACAACATCAATGAATGGATTGGCCATGAAGGCAAGCCAGACTTCATCGCCTCACACGGACATACAGTGTTTCATCAGCCCGCACAGGGGCTCACTACGCAGATAGGAAGCGGAGCCGTTATCGCTGCACGAACAGGCATAACAACCGTTTGCGACTTCCGCACCTTGGATGTGGCATTAGGCGGTCAAGGCGCTCCATTGGTCCCTATCGGCGACGCCCTGCTCTTCGGGCAGTATGATGCCTGCCTCAACCTCGGCGGGTTCTGCAACATATCCTTTCAGAATGAGGACAGACGCGTGGCCTTTGACATTTCGCCCTGCAACATGGCCATGAATCGTATAGCCAATCTCTTGGGCAAACCATACGACGAGGACGGCAACATTGCACGCAACGGGCAATCCATCCCAGAGCTTCTACTGCAACTCAATCAGTTGGAGTATTACAATCAGTCTTATCCGAAATCCTTGGGCAAAGAGTGGTTTGAACAACAGTTTTTGCCGTTGCTTCACGACTTTGAAAAACATCATTCTGCAGCAGACACACTCCACACCTTGGTGCTGCATATATCTGAACAGATTGCCCGCATCATTCCCTCTGCCGCCAAAACCCTGCTGGCGACGGGCGGAGGCGCGCTCAACAAATTCCTGATTCAGAAAATTCAAGAAAGATGGGGAGGCGAAATTATCGTACCTGACACGCTCACCGTCAATTTCAAAGAGGCATTGGTTTTCGCATTTCTAGGACTGTTGCGTTTGCGGGGTGAAAAGAATTGTTTGGCGAGTGTAACAGGTGCAAAACAAGACAATTGCGGGGGCTCTGTTTATTTTGTTTAAAAAAATAAAAAAGTACAATATTTTTTTACTTCATCACGTTGCAATTTTTAGAAAAAAAATAGTACTTTTGCCGTGCTAATTACGTTAAGAGTAATAACCTTATAAATCATCATAATTATGATTACGAAGAAAACCGACAAAGGAAACCTGGAAAACAAGAGAAGTATATTTCTCTTATTGGGTTTCGTAGTTGTATTAGGCTTGGTTTATGCCGGCTTTGAGCTTTTTGCCAACGAGGACAAGGCTCCTGCATTCACCATCACCGATGACGACTTCATTGAAGTGAAAGACGAAGATGTCATTGCCACAGACCAAACCCCTCCCCCGCCACCAGAGCAGCCGCAACAGCAACAAGCTGTTGTGCTGAACATTGTGGAAGACAACATCAAGGTGAGCACGGATTTCGATTTCGGCCAGGACGTATTTGAAGACGAGGCTATCGCAGAAATTGACGATGTGGTGGAAGTCGTGGAAGATGTGGAAGATGCCGCACCTCCCGTATATTTCACTGAGGAAATGCCTGAGTATCCTGGCGGTATGGAAGCACTGAACTCTTTCCTTTCCAGAGAGATCCAGTATCCTGAAGTGGCCAGAAACAATGGTATCATGGGCACCGTGCTGATTGAGTTCGTCGTGGAACGCGATGGTCGCGTGAGCAACGCCAAGGTGAAAGTGCCGTTGTATCCCGACTGCGACAAGGAGGCCGTTCGCGGTATCATGGCTATGCCGAAGTGGAAACCCGGTAAGAACATGGGCAAGCCCGTACGCTGTTTCTATCAGGTGCCTGTCACTTTCAGAATGTAAGACTGAATATTTTCAATGATAAAGAAAAGGGGGAACTTGATGTTCCCCTTTTTTATTTCGCTGCAAACACATCCCAACCGTTGGCTTCCAACACCTCCTGCGCTTCGGCGTTCTGCATAATGCTGCCCCCATACTCATTGAAATCGAAATTATGAGGAGACGTGAACCATCGATTTACATTCATATCCAATGCAATGTCCATAACATCGCCCTTTGAAAGGGTCTTTTGAGTCAAGGGCAAAGTCACCATGAACGAATGCTCGAGCGTGTCCCCTTCGGCGGTCAGCACACGGCCCGAGTGCAAGTTGAACGGATGGGCGGTCCCGTCCGGAGCCAGCCAGCGGCCATTGATTTTCATGTAGTGGTAGCCACCGCCGAGCACCGCCGGCCAGCTCATGTTGTTCTCCGGCGCATCCGTGTAGGCATGCGTGACATTGAGCTCCGGAGCCAGGCCGAACACAAAAGACACGGATGTGTATGTGCCCGCAGGCAGCTCATCATTAGGCAGCCAATCCAAGGTACCCGGAATGTCCGCATCCACGTAATGGGCACGCTTGTCAGACTTTATCGCGTATTGCGTGCCGTCCGACTTCGTCAAAATCACATTTGAAACAAAATATTGAGTCTCTGTAACCTCATATCGGTTTCCTGCCGCATTCTGATACAACATGGTGTCCTGTTGCATCTCATCGCCATCTACAGAGAAAGAAAAATGCAACCTGACTGTACCCGTGGGATTCTGACAGGATGCACATAGCAAGACCAGCAATATCAACCCTGAAATTCTACCATTCATCTTCGAAGACTTCTGGTGGCAGCATGCCCTCTTCCAGGGAATTGATCAGCTTTTTAATCTGCTCATCGATCTGATTCAGCCATTCGTACTGAGACGGAGACCAATAGGGGCTGTCGGTCTTGAACCAGTTCTCAATGGGAGCAGCGGCGGCGGCCTTTTCATTAAAGTTGGTAATGGTATAACGATAACGTCCTTCGCGGCATTCGAGCTTGAAGGTGTAATAAACAATATTCTTCTGCATCATGGTGCCATCCTTCTGCTTGGAAAAAATACGGACGCTGGAGCGCATCTCTATCACACACTTGTCAGCATCGGACACCTTGATAACCTCGGATGTGTTTTTATAATATTTTTTCACCCACGTCAAGGCTCTGTCGTAAAGCACTTGGGGTGTGCCTTCCTGTTTTACCACATCCTGATACGTCACTAAGTTGGTCCGCTCGTCGATAGGGAGATCCGGAACCGGGAGTTGGGAAGGCTTCTGGGCGTATGCGACAGCTACAATCACCAGCAAAGTCGCGAACATTGCAATCTTTTTCATCATCTTACTTTCTGATTAAGGTTTGAAAATACAAATCGAATTGGTTTTTCTCGTCTTTCGGAACAAATTCACTGTCTGTTAACGTCCATTCCCCTTCATTTATTGCCGGAAAATAAACGTCAGCGGTGAAGGCGGACGCTATTCTGGTAAGGTAAAGTTTATCAGCGTACGGTAAAAAAAGACGATACATCGTGGCACCTCCCATTACGAAAGCCTCTTCCTCATCCTGTACCAGCGCAAGAGCATCTTCTATGGAATGCACCGTTTCACAATCCGGAAAAGAGATATCATCCAATGTAATCACGATATTTCTTCTGTTGGGAAGCGGTTTTTTCGGCAGAGACTCCCAGGTCCTGTCGCCCATCATGACCGCATGGCCGGAGGTAATCTCCTTGAAATGCTTGAGATCAACGGGCAAATGGCAGAGCAACTGGTTTTTATAGCCGAGTTCAAGATTCTCGCCCACAGCGGCGATCATGCTGATATTTTTCATTGCATTCAATATTTGGTTCCAAATTTCGGGTCTATCTGAAAATCACAGGGGACAGCCACATCTTTTCTACTTTGCGCCGATTATTTCATCAATTACGCGTAGCACATGGTCAATTTTATCCTCAAAACAGAGTTCAGCGTTGATAATGCGCAGTACAGGATGTCCTTTCCATGCGGTGATGAGATTGTCGTCCACCACGCGGGCCAGTTCAAGGGACTCGGAACGGCAGTTGTTGTTCTGTCGGGTGTAGAACTGCTCGGCGCCTTTGGCGGCAGTGCAGATGTGGAGCACGGCCTCATAGCGCTTGTCGCGGAGACTTTCGGTGGTCCCTCCCACCGCATCCATCACGTGCTGCCACACATCGTGGTCCATGTAAGCCGCCGTATCCATCGTACCCCGGTCGCAGACCAGCAGAGCAGGTTTGTCGCCAGCAGCGGCAATCCGCGTAATGCAGTCTTCCATGACCATTTGGAACTGTAGTTTGTTGGATTCTGTGGTGAACGAGAGATCAGCATCTTTGGTCAGGAAGTCAGCACCAGCCTCAATGAAGAGCGTGGCGGACTCGGGCAGGGTGAAGACTGCGTAGCCCAGGTTGGAGTATTTGTTTTGTATCCGTTTGAGAATAGTGGATTTGCCGGCGCAAGGGCCGCCTGTGAGTACGATTCGGGTGATTTTTGGCATATCAGAGAGGCTTCAAAAGAATGGAGCAAAAGTACACAATATTTCCCAATTCCGCACGTCATCGGGCAACATTCTTATCGCATTTTTTGTACTTTTGCAAATTGTTGAAGCTATGAGTAAGAATACCAACACATCACAGATAGAAATCAAGAACAGGAAGGCTGATTATCAGTACTTTCTGCTCACCTCATACACAGCCGGCATTGTGCTCACCGGCACGGAGATCAAGTCTATACGCGCGGGCAAGGCCAACATCACGGATGCTTACTGTTCTTTCATCCAGAACGAGCTGTGGGTACACAACATGCACGTCAGCGAATATGCGAACGGCAGCTACAACAACCATCAGCCCAAGCGCGACCGCAAGCTGCTGCTCACCAAAAAGGAGATGCGCAAGCTGCTGAGCAAGCTCAACGAGCGCGGTTTCACCATCGTACCCACCCTGCTGTGGATCAACGAAAAAGGCTATGCCAAATTGGACATTTCCCTGGCCAAGGGAAAGAAATTATATGACAAACGCGAGAGCATCAAAGAGAAAGATGAGCGCCGCAGAAAACAGATGGAGGATGAATAATGAATGACGAGATGGCTGACAGCAGTGGCTATCTGCCGCTGCCGGAATCGTTCGATTCCAAGGAGAAAATTTACTACAGCATGGGCGAGACCTGCGAAATTTTCAATCTGCCCGCCTCCACGCTCCGTTTCTGGGAGAAGGAATTCGACGTGCTGAAGCCGCGCAAGAACAAAAAGGGCGACCGTTTCTTCTCCAAAAACGACATCTCCCTGATCCGCACTATTCATTACCTCACCAAGGTGAAAGGCTACACGCTGCAGGGTGCCCGCGATGCCATCAAGGGCAACCTCATCAAAGAGGCCGACAACGCCGCCATTATCGCATCCCTGACCGAGATCAAGGAGATGCTGCTGAAAATCAAGGAAGAAATCGATTAAGGAATCGCAGGTTATTTTCTCAGAAACTCCATCAGTTTCTGCATGGCGCGTGCGCGGTGGCTGATGCTGTTTTTCAACTCATCGCCCATCTCCGCGAAAGTCTGGTCATAGCCATCGGGAACAAATACCGGATCGTAGCCGAAGCCTGTGGTACCGCGCGGTGTCTCAATGATGGTGCCATCTACCCGACCTTCAAACAGATGTGTTTCACCGTCCAAAATCAAAGCAATCACCGTTTTGAAGCAGGCTTTGCGGTTGGTCATGCCTTGCATTTCCGCCAGCAATTTGTTCACATTGTCCTGATAGGTGCAATGTTCACCGGCATAACGAGCAGAATAGACACCTGGACGACCGTCCAGAGCCTCGACTTCCAATCCCGTGTCATCGGCAAAGCAGTTGGCGTGGAAATGGTCAGCCACATACTGGGCTTTTTGCAGGGCATTGCCCGGAAGCGTGTCGGCAGTCTCGGGAATCTCCTCCTCGCAGCCGATGTCGTGCAGATTCTTCAATGTCCAATCATCACCTAAGATAGCTCTCACCTCCTGGGTCTTGTGCTGGTTATGAGTAGCAAAAATTATCTCCATATTATAAACATAAAAAGATGGCATAATTGCTTATGTCATCTAACCTTAAGTAAAAAAATGCAGGGGTGTGCTTACTGGGCAGCACCGCTGACTTCGATGGCTTGTTTGCCTCTGTAGTAACCGCATTCCGGACAAATACGATGTGTCAGGATGGGGGCACCACAATGGCTGCAAGTCGTCAACTGAGGAGCAGTGATGAAATCATGGGCTCTTCTCTTATCTCTTCTCATTGCTGAGTGTCTTCTTTTAGGATTTGGCATAATATCTAAATTTTATAGTTACTAATCTAATTTAAGATTCTTCAACGCTTCCCATCTCGGATCCATTTCTTTTTCTTTCTCTGCCTTGGCTTTCTCCATCTCCTCCAACTTGCGCATCACCTCGGGATCGCATGTCGGGTTTCCGTTCTCATCGTCCTCATGAACAATCCGGTGTGGCAACTCCAGGAAGATGGATTCATACACATAGTGGAAAATATCCAGCTCGTATGTATTCTCATCCATCACCCAGATGTCGTCATCGTCATCATTCTCTCCCTCTTCCACCATGGGCACGAGCTTCACAATCAAGCGCGTGTCGAAATCCATCGGAATGGATACCGGCAGAAGGCAACGGTCGCACGGTGCAATCACATCACCCTCGAAATGGCAGTTCAGGACCACCAATTTCTCAGTTTTCTCCATTTCAACCCGCAAATGCAAGTTGCCGTCGCGCACATCGGAGATTTCAGCCAACTCAAAGAACTCTTTATTGCATTCTATTGAATAACAATATGTTCCGTCTTCAACTCCGGATAGCCGCAGCTTAAATTGATCCTTTAAGTCCTTTATATCCATCGTTTGAATTTTTGGGCTGCAAATATATGATTTTTTTAATATGAAAACTTTATATCCAACATATTTATTTTCACCATAGAACAGCGTCTATTTTTTTCGTAACATTTTGTACCGAAAACACGACATACATTATGTAGTACATATTTTTATTAATTTTGCAAACGACATTAATCCCTTGCATTATGAAAAGATTTCTATTTTTTATTTTCATATTGTGTGTCAGTATAATGGTCTTAAGAGCTCAAACCACTATTCTTATGGGCTCGCAGGCCTCTGTAACCAATTGTAATATATTAATTTATGACGATGGTGGTCTTAACGGAAATTACGCGCCCAACGTCAACGAGACGCTCACCATCCTGTCCAACGACCCCAACAATGGTTGCGTCATGGTGGAAATCACCGACTTGGACATTGACGTCTCCGACACGTTGACCATATACGACGGCGTGGGCACCAGCGGGCCGGTGCTCCACAAGATCAACAACGACAACTACGATCCCACTGGCACCTTCCGCTATGCCGCCACCATACAGAACACCACGGGGGCCCTCACTTTGCAGTTCACCTCCGACGGGTCCGGCGAGGGCACCGGTTTCGAAATCCGTACCAGTTGCATCGCACCCTGCCAACGTATAACGCTCCACATCGACTCCGCCAACTGTTCCCATCTGCCTCACCTCAACCCCGACGACGGCTATTATTACGTGGACGTATGCCCATACGACACCTTCCATTTCAGCGTGCGTGGCGAGTATCCGGACAATGATTTCAGCTATCATCAAGCGGACAACACCACTACATTCCTTTGGGATTTCGATTTGGAGGAGATTGACAGCTTGGGCGGCAATTCCGTGAATTACTATTTCACGCCTGGCAGAGGGTACGATGTGTCCATCAGCGCTGCCGACCAGTCGCAATGTCTGTCGCTGATTCCCATCACTTTCCGCGTGCGCACGTCGAAGAACCCGATCCGCGACATCAGCCAGCTGCCACCCATCTGCACAGGCCAGCAGCTGGACCTGAGTGTGGGTTATGACCAGATTTCGAGTTTGCAGTTGGACTCTGTCGGCAGCGAGCAGATCACCTCTCTTGGAGTTACCGACACAGTGTTCCTGCCCGACGGCATCAGCTGTCCGCCCTACGGCTACTATTACCGCTCATACGTCAACTTCACCTCTTTTGCGCCCACCGCCACTATCACCAATGCCAACGACATCCTCTTTGTCCGCATCAAGATGGAGCATTCGGCCATCGAGGATATCCGTATCAAGCTGTTCTGTCCGAATGGCAGTTCATGCCGCATCGTGCCCGACTATCAGAACGACGGATGGGGCGGCATCACCCACTATTTCAGAACAAATCTGGGACGTGCCAACCGATTGCAGGAGGTGACCAGCTGCAATCCCGCCCAAAACCCCATGGGCGAAGCCTGGAACTATGTCTGGTCCAACAATACCACACTGGGTTACCAGTACGCAAGCGGCACCTACGGCTATTGCTATGAGCCCAGCAACATCCACTACATCTATAATCCCATGTGGGATGACGGCAACTACTCCTACGTGATTGATTCGAGCGATGTGGCCAACATGACACAGATTTACCACCCGAACCAGAGTTTCGCAGGCATGGTAGGCTGCCCGCTGAACGGCAACTGGTACATTGAGATCCAGGATTTGTGGACCAACGACAACGGATACCTGCACGAGTGGGAGATTGCGCTGGACCCGCATCTGCTGCCGCAGAACTGGTCATACGCCGTACACGTGGACACCACATACATTGTTGGCCCCGGAGCCAGCAGCATGTACATCATTCCCGATGTGTCCGGCGACATCTACTACACCGCCGTGGTGGTTGACGATTTCGGGTGCACATACGATACCCTGATGCCGCTCCATGTGGTACAGTCGCCCAAGCCCGAGTTAGGGGATGATTTCCATATCTGCTACGGCGACCGGGCCATAATTGCCAGCAACTACAACGAGCCCAACACCACCTACGTGTGGAACACGGGCGATGAGACACCCGACATCCAAGTGGCATCAGCGGGGACTTACTCGGTTTTCATAGCCACCACGGACAGCGCCAACAACCTGACCTGCTACGGCAGCGACACCATCCAAATAAGCGTGCTGGATGTGCCCCATGCGGATTTCCGTATGACTGACACCACCGGCTGCGCACCCGCCACGGTCCGTTTGTTTGACGAAACCACCGTTGAAAACCCCAGCTATTTGTACGAATGGATGATATTACACGAAGATGGTTCTTTGGCATACGCCTCACCCAACAAAAACCCGGTAATCACTATTGAAGAACCTGGCATCTACACGGTAGGCTTGCGTGTACACACACCCGAAGGCTGCCACGACTCCCTCTTTAAATGGAATTGCCTGCACATATACCACCAACCGTTGGCTGAATTTGTTTCCGAACCAGAAATCTCCTTATACAGTGAAAGCAACGGTCTCATCCATTTCCACAATTACGCCGATTCCTCCTTTGTGGAAAGCGGCGACATCAAACTGCGATGGGATTTCGGCGACGGCAGTTCCGACACGGCGTTTTTTTCGCCCGACCACACCTACGCTTCATGGGGAGATTACGATGTCACCTTGAACCTTATAAGCAGATTCGGGTGCTCCAGCAGCATCACGCACACAGTGGTGATTGAGGACGACCTCATCTTCCCGAATGTCATCACCCCCAACGGCGATGGGATCAACGATTGCTTTGCCATCCAGAATCTGAACATCCGCTACAACCCGGAGGATCCCGACGAATACCGGTCCAACGAGCTGTACATCTATGACCGATGGGGGAAGATGGTCTATCATGCAAAAAACTACGACACCTACGCGGTTAACGGGAAGATTCTCAGGGGAACGCAATATTTCGACGCTTCCCAGCTCAGCGACGGCGTGTATTACTATACATTTTATTATAAAGGGAAAGTGAAAACCGTTGATTATCACGGCAGCATTACCGTGATAAGATAAATGACACCCTTTGTAATTCCTTTTTTGTATCTTTGCGGCTCACTATTTTTTGAGATGATAGAGAAACTCAAGGTACTTATTGTTAAGATATTCACGCCTCAATTTATCAGGTTCATCCTCACGGCCATCCTGAACACAGCATTCGGCCTGATCATCAATTACGTGTTCCTGTTCATTTTCGAGCATTTGCTCAAGATCAACCATGCATACGTCATCTCCAATTTTTTCGCCACCATCGTCAGTATCCTTTTCAACTTCAAGACGTACGGCATTCTGGTATTCAAGAACAAGAACAACAAACTGCTTTTCAGGTTCCTGATGGTCACCTCATTCACCTACTTGCTGAACATCGGCGGAATCGCACTGATGGAGCATTTGGGAAGCCATAACAATTATCTGAACATCACCTTAATGGCCATACCGGTTGGTTTGCTGAACTACATTCTGAACAAGCACTTTGTATATACCGACCGTGCCAAGAGATGGCACTGGTTCTGCCTGGTGGGCGTGCTGGCGATTGAGCTCTTGATTTTCCTGATTGTGAAATACCATGAGCAACCGCTCCTGCTTTACCACAAGGTGGTGGAACTGGCAGTGAAATGACACGCTTATTTCGGGAAGATGCCGAAAACGGCCGAACCGCTGCCCGACATGGCGGCATAGAGTGCACCGTCATCATAGAATTTCTGTTTGATACCTTCCAACTGCGGATGCAATTGGAAAACTGATTCTTCAAAATCGTTGAACAGACAGTTTTTCCACTCATGCACGGGCACATCGCGCACGACGTCGGCGAAATTGAGGTCCGACTCATGCGGGCGCACACCTGCGTAGGCCTCGCGCGTGGAGACAAAGATGTCTGGCTTTATTATATATATATTGTATAGCGACAGGTCCAGGTCAACCGGGGTCATGATCTCACCGCGCCCTGTGGCATAGACGGGGGTGTTATCGATAAAAAAGGGGACATCGCTGCCCAGTTGCGCGGCGTAATGTTTCAGGATCCGGTTGTCAACGGGCAAATTGAAGTGTTCGGCCAGCAGTTTGAGTGTAAAAGCCGCATCAGCGGAGCCTCCGCCCAAGCCCGCGCCCGTAGGGATTTGCTTGTCGAGGGTCAACCGAACACCTTGGATGCCGTAGTCGCGCTGCAGCAGACGAAACGCCTTGACGCACAGATTGGCCTCATCCGGACCCACATCCTGTGCACTGAGGCAGACGAATTCAAAATCCTGTGGCACATCTTCCAAGAAGATATGATCCGTGAAATTATTTACCGGGTAGAACACGGTTTGCAAGTCATGATAACCATCCGGACGTTTCCTGATGATGTTCAGACCGAGGTTGATTTTGCAATTGACGAGAGACATGGATGGGTGAAGGGAAAAGGGTGAAAGGGGTAAATGGGGTAAATGGGGTGAAGGGTGAAAGGGAAAGTTCAAAGTTCAAAAATCAAAAATCAAAAATCAAAATATATTATGAATTCTGTATTTTGGATTTTGAATTTTGAATTTCGTATTTCGGAGGGGTCAGAGTTTCAATGTGTCAAAGTTTTTTCCGAACACGCTGGAGGTTTTGGTGATGGTGACGAATGCGGTGCTGTCAATCTCTTTGATGATGCGGGTGACACGGACCTTGTCGGAGCGATGGGCGATGATCAGGAGCACGTCGCTCTCCTGGCGGTTGTACGAGCCATAGCCTTTCAGGAAGGTTGCGCCGCGGTGCAGTTCCTGGTTGATGCGATGAGAGATTTCGTCGTTTTTCTTGGAGAACACCATAAACTGATAGGTCTGGTGAAAGCCGTCTATCACCGTGTCGGCCACCAGCATACCCACAAAAAGCACGACGAAGCTATAGACCAGTTTTGGCACATCATGCAAGATGAAAAATGAGGATCCCACGATAATGAGGTTGCACATCATATTGACTTTGCCGTATGAGATGTTGCGATATTTCCCCACCATGAGGGCAATGATGTCGAGGCCACCGGTATTGCCGCCCCAATTAATGGAGATGCCGGCGCCGAGCGCACCCAGCGAGGCGCCGATGATGACGCTCATGAACATGTCATCCACAATGGGCTTGGTGAAAATACGTTGTCCGAGATAGAAAAACACGGAAATGATGATGGTGCAAATCAGCGAGTTGATGCAGAATTTGGGGCCCAGGATTTTCCACGCGATGGCGATAAGTATGGCATTGAGCACGAAGGTGGTGACGCCAATGGGGATTTTAGTGGCGAAGAAGAGGATGGATGCAATACCGGCCACGCCGCCGCCCGTCACCTCAAAAGGAGTCATGAATGCGGACCATCCGAGCACGAAAATCGCCAAACCCAGGGTGATGAAGAAGTAGTTTTTGATTTCGGTGAAGACCTGCTTGCGGGTTATCATAATAGGAGGATATATTTTATATAATTGATTTTTAAATAATTAACTAATGATTAGCCTAATAATTTTTTGCAAAAATAATTTTTTTTTCAAAAGTATTGAGACATATTAAAAAAAATGTATTTTTGCAGCCGTTAACCAAAGCGGTTAAGCACCCGCTTCCTTAGCTCAGTTGGTTAGAGCATCTGACTGTTAATCAGAGGGTCCAAGGTTCAAGTCCTTGAGGGAGCGCAGAACGGAAAAGCACTTGCGAAGATATTTGCGAGTGCTTTTTTTGTATGCACTAACAAACGGACTAAAATTTCCTCGCTCATGCGGCATATTCTTCCCCGCACAGAGTGCAAACACACGCATTTTTCCATATACTTTTTTTACACATGTAATCTATTGAAAATTAAACAATAAAATAAAAAAAGACAATGGCAGTGTTTTTTATATGTAAAAAAATGCTATTTTTGCAGGTTAATTGTTAAAATTGTAAAAAAATATACGATAAAATTTATAATAATTAATATAAAACCACTTATGAAAAAACTTCTAACTTTAACCTTGACTGCGATTCTGTGCTGCCTGTTGACAGGCGTGGCACAAGCGCAAAGCACAAAAGACACAACCGTGAAGATCACTTCCGGTAGTGGCACATGGACCGCACCCGCGGGCGCATGGAAAATTATCAGCCTCGAAGCCTGGGGCGGTGGCGGCGGCGGCGGCAACGCCACAGCAGCACGTTCAACCGCTTCCGGCGGTGGAGGTGGTGCTCACGCTGTTTATAACACAGTGATTACCGGAATCACTCCCGGGGCGTCCAAAGTGACCTATTCTGTAGGGGCTGCAGGAGGTGCGGCAACTGCCGGCGGCAACTCAACCGTCAAATACGGCACCACTGTTGACCTCGCCGCCAATGGTGGTGGAGCTGGAAAAACCGCATCACACCCCAGTTCAAACAATAGTACGAATACCGCGACGGGCGGTACAGGTGGAAGTGCAACTGGATGTAGTCCTACTAACCTTTGTCAAACTGGTTCAAACGGCAAAACTGTAAATAATTATCATCGCTCAACCGCATGGATTGGAACTAATCATAACGGTGATAACATCGATGCTGGTGGCGAGGGCGGCAATGCCGGTGGCGCAACATCGGGTGCGGGAGCAGCTAGAACAGGCAATGGAGCTGGAAATGCGGCCACAGCAGTAGGCTGTGGTGGCGGCGGCGCACGCAATACAAACAACTATACCTCGAATTATAATGGTGGTGCAGGATACCGTGGCCAAGTGAACATCACATACGAAATTCTCACCCTTACCGTATCTTTGGATTTGAACTACATAGGTGCTCCTGCAGCTGAAACTTTTGACATACTTTATTATGACACATACGGCAATAACCTTACAACTCCCGACCGTGGAGCACGTTACCTTTTCCTTGGCTGGTTTACCGAGCCCTCGGGCGGCACGCAAGTGACTGCAACCGACACATGCAAATCCACCAGCAATGTTACGCTGTACGCACACTGGGCATACGCTGGCGCCATTACAACTATTACCGAAACTATAGACCCTTGCGGCAATTATGGCGTAACGGAAGATACCGCAGCATACGGTGACATCGTGTATTCCTGGAAATACTCTTTCAATAATGGAAATTGGCAAGATATCGCCAATGTCACCACGGCTACATTGACCCAAGCTGACATGAATCTCAACCAAATGGGTACTTACCAGTTCCACCGTTACATTACCGGCAATGGCCAGACAGCTATTTCCGGAGGGACTTTCTCTGTTAAAGTAAAGGGTTTGACCACTGCCGGTGCCATTAAGCCGGGCAGTCAATATTCATGTACAACCAGCTCCGTTATGATTGAAAATGTGACGGAAGCAGAACCGGAATACGGCACCAGTACGGTAACCTACATTTGGAAATACAGCAAGGATGGAGCCGAAGAAACCACTATTGACAACAGCAATTCCGCATCCTACACCGCACAAAACCTGACAGCCGGCACTTACGTGTTCAAACGCTATGCCACGATAGGCTGCGCCGAACCGGAAGTGTCCACAGGCGAGGATACTGTGGTTGTGATTGATTTAAACAATTATATGCCTACCATTACCGCCAACTACACGCAATTATGCGAAGGCGGTACATTAGAGATTGAAAGCGACAATTATGAGCTTTCTAATATTGATCAAGATCATAACTATCCTGCCTTCAAATGGATGATGTCTGAAGATGGTGTCAATTACAATCAGGTTCCGGATATGCCTGGAAAGAAGCTCTCCCTGGTGATCAACAACGACGGCAGCTACAATTTCTATCTGAATTTGACCTACTTGGGCCTTCCTGCTTGTGTAATCTCCACCGACACCACTGACATCACCGTGGTGGACGATCCTACTATCGGAGCTCCCAACATGAGTGCCACTGAACCTATATGCCCCAACAGCGAAACAACGATGGAGGCGGCCAATATTCAAGGTGGTCTGGGTAGCTATACCTACACTTGGGAATTTCTGCCTGCTGGCGGAGATGAAACCACCGATTGGGTAGATACAGCTGCCACACAGGCTACCTACAGCAGCAATGCCACTGGCAGTACCCTTACAGCCGGCAACTTCCTGGTAACTGGCGATGTGAAATACAGAACCAAAATCAGCAATGCACAAGGTTGCGATTACACCAGCGATCCTGCTACTTTGAACATCATTGAATTGCCCATTCCTACTGTAAGCCAAGCTATGGATGTATGTCCTGCTCCTGGCGACACCGCTTTCACCTTCATGGTGAGCACCACCGATCAGAGTTACGAATTACGCTGGTTTGATGATGCCACTTCCACCACTGCCATTGCAGCTCCGGAAGCATCTCTCGCCAACGAGGGAGTCATCACCTATTACGTGGCCCAATACAACCCGGGCAACGGTTGCTTGGGTGCCCGTGTACCTGTTACGTTGACTATTACCTACACCGCACACCTCGGCCACACCGGTGGCGACACAGTGCAGGTTGTATGCCAGAACAGCGCCATGGAGGCCATCACGTTTGACCATTCCGGCGACTGCGCCCCGCAAGTAACCTGGAGTCCCAGCCAGCCCGCTGGTGTGACCGTGACGACGGAGAACGGCATCACCACCATTGCCGGTACTCCTGAAGAGGCCGGAAACTTTACATTCAAAGTGGAGTTGCATCCTGATGCCCAAACGGTTTGCGCTGCTCCCAACGTTTTCACCGGCAGAATTCAGGTAAACACTATATATAGTGTAACGGTTGACACTACAATTTGTAGCGGCAGTGTTACGATTAGTGACAACAATGGCCACAGCTACACCTTCAGCGAGAGCGGCAATTACACAAGAACCTTGGAGGCCGCGACCGGCTGCGACAGCGTGGTGACATTGAACCTCTATGTGCATGAATGGAATCAGTTCGGATTCAAAGAAAATGAAGAGCTGATTGCAGGTTGGACCTCCTTCAGCAATGTTTCTTCTCCGATTAGCGCCGATGTTGCCGGCTCTGTATCCGGCTCACAGATTACATATTCCGGCTGGAATGGATCCAACAGATCGGATGACAACTTGAGCAGCAATTCAAGTTTGATTTCTGAGAGCGGCAGTTCTCTGGGCCTGATTAACGGTACATTTACCTCAGGCTTTTTAAGTGGAACACTGAACATGAACAACGGCAAAAATATTTTAGTGAAAACCAGCACTTCTGGATATGGCAACGTGAGATTGAGATTTGATTATGGCGTAGACAGAACGGAATTGTTGGGTCAATGGAGTGGAGACGACCATGGGTTCACCACAGTCCAGATTTCTTACAGTGTGGACGGCACTAACTATACAGACTTGCCAATTCTGTCCATTGATCTGTTAGAACAAGCAAGAACCTACGGAAGTTACGAGGTGAATCTCTCGGCACAATCATCCTTCGCTATAGAGAATGCCAACAACGTGTATTTGAAATTCGTTTTCAATGGCGCGAAAAAATCCACCTTCGGTTCCCTTTCCGCTTATACCAATTATTTCTTGATTGACAACCTCTGCATTTCAGGCACCCAGTTGAATGAATTGGAGTTGGATGGAGAAACTGAAGCCTGTACCAACCAGTCGCTGACACTGGTCGCAACACCTCCTTATACCAATACCAATGTCAATCCCCCTGTCACTACACCTGTGATTTACAAATGGGAGAGAATTGTAGGTGGAACAAGTACCGTCTTGGATGAGACTTCCAATGTTTTAGTGGATAATGAAGTCCAAGCAGGTGATTATCAATATAAAGTCAGCGTAGGCGATGCTCCCTGCGGCCAGTCCGCCACATTAAATGTACACGGCATTGTACCCGCCTATCGTTTGGACATTGTCCGTCATGGTACGGTCTGTGCCAATAAGGTGGACCAAGTCTCCAATATCACTTTCACCGACGACTGCCAGTATGTGGACGGCATGTTCATTGTGACCCCCACTGCTGATGAGATGCGCACGCCGCGCACCTACACATGCCAGTTGAGCATCCCCACCACCGAGAATCCTTGTGACAGTATCATCACGTTGGAACTGGAAGTGCTCAAAGCTTTCGACACCACTGTGATTGCCAATATCTGTTTGGGTGAGACCTATGCCCAATACGGCTTTAACATCACCCCCATAGAAGAGGGTGTCACCTACTACACTTCCGACCCCACATGGACCTGCTCCACCGGTTGCGACAGTATTTATCGTCTCACACTGATTACGAACAGCGTACGTCAAACACTTACGTCGGAAACCAACGTCACTTTGGCCGCATGGCCTATGGACAATGGTATCACCAACTACACCCCTGCTTGTGGTGTGAGAACCACGGGTAGTTCCTTCATGATAGAAGGTGCCACTAACGTGCCTCCTTTTGCCAATGTCTCTGGCCATGCCCCTGGCAATGACTATTGCTACACGACAACTGCAAGCAATGGTGCTTTGCGCTGGCCGAACCTGGCAAGTTCCTGTAGCGGTATTGGAACCAATGCAAACTATACTGACTACAGCGGAGCCTATTTTGAAATCAAGGTAAATCCTTACGATTACGAAAACCTGAGGCTGATGTTTGATTACAAACGTGAGAATGCCTCTACCAGCAATGCCCGGGCCTTCGACCAAGTAAGATATTCTTACAAGTTCAGCGAAACAGATAGCTACACCACTATTGAGACTATCAACATCAGCTCTACTTCATGGACTCCTCAAACTTTGAATTTTTCATCTGCTAACACTCGTGATCATGATATGGTTTATTTGAAAGTGGAATTCATCGGCGGTAATCCTGGTAGCACACAATCTTGTGGTACATTCTCGGGTTCAAAATACCTCCCCAGCTATATCACAGTGGACAACGTAATGATCATGGCCGACCGTCCGGCAAGAGCCTCATTGGATGGCAATGCACAGACCTGCAGCGAGACATACGTATGCGAAGGCAATGAAGTGGTATTCAACTGCCAGGGCGATGACAACTACTTCAAGTTCTATGTGGTGGATGAAACCGCCAATGACACTACCGCCTTCAATGGTAGCCTCTCCCTTGTCAAAACCCCGACCCAATCTTCAACCTATAAGATCGTGGGTGTAGAACAGACCACCATGTGCGACACTGTATGGGGTCCGTTTAACGTGGAAGTGGTAAAGAACCCGACCATCACCGCCTCACAAGGTGAACTCAACCTGGGTATTTGCGGTCACGATACGGTCAACAACGTGTTGCTCATTGAGAACGCCACCGGCTACAACTTCACTTGGCTGACCGACCACGAGGGTTTGACAGACACCAAAACCACCGGCAATCAAGTAGATACCATCAAAATCACTGGACGTATGTCTGAAGGTGGTTTTGCCAGCTACAGAATTGTGGCTAATCCTGACTCCCGTTGTTCACAAGTTAACGTAAGAGAAGACGGTTCCATCACGGTTCGTAAAGCACCCACATTCCAGCAGACCATCGGCAATGACACGGTGTGCGAGGGCAACAATATGCAGTTTGTGGTTGACACAACCGGTTGCAACTTCATCCAGATTAATGAGGAAGACCGCATCATGTGGTACACTAAAGATGTCGTTCTGGGCAATAAGGACACGCTGAACTACGTGGCAAAAGAGGCCATCCATTCCGCTCGCCATTACCTCGCGGTCAACCAAAACGGCTGTACCACGGTGGATTCCATCGACATTGTGGTCTATAAATTCGAAGCAGACACGCTGCGTCTCAATGAAAGCCACTATATGCTCAACTATGGTGACAACTATATACTTGTTGATTCTGTGCAGAAGCCCGACCTGATGCACAATGGTGAAGTTGTACCTGAGGTTCATATCGATACCATCATTATCCGCGGCATTACAGGCAACAAAATCCCTGTCAATAGCATCACGGACTTGAGTGCCACCATTATTTGGGACGTTGTGGATAGATGCGGCAACACACACATCAAAGAGCAGACGCTGACCTTCGAGTTTCCTCCTTGCGGCGACGAGGATCATTTCTACGTCACCGACGTTGACGGCAATGAATACCACACCGTGAGAATGGGCTGGAACTGCTGGATGCGTGAGAATCTGAAGACTCAGAACTATGCAGACGGCACACCGGTAGCCAAGGCAATGGGCTATGTAAGCAACGAGTTCCCGAACACTGAAAACACAGCCAACACTTTCGGTCGTCTCTACTCCTGGTACTCCTGCATGGGCATAGCTGAAGGTTCCAACACCATGCCGACCGTCAACGAGTTCGGCCACGTGGAAGGTATCTGCCCTGAAGGTTGGTTCGTACCCGCTCCTGAGCAGTTCAATACCATGTCAGAAATTGACATGGACAATCTCCGTGCTCCCGAATATTGGCTGGATGGCGGTGGCAACAACAGCACCAACTTTTCCATCCTGCCGGGCGGCGCATACAACAGCGACAAAGACCGTTTCGAGAACATCCTCGGTAACGCCTACTTCTGGAGCACAGACCTCACCGGTAGTGCACAACCCAGAGCATATATGGCCGACTGCAACTGCTACATGTGGCAGATTTTGGATAGTTCCCCGAAACACGGATTCAGCGTCCGTTGCGTGAAGGAGAAAGTGAAAAACGAGTAATGGATACTCCATACATGAAAAATGGTTGCGGGAACGCAGCCATTTTTTTTATTCCAAACTTTCAAAAAAAAATGTATCTTTGCGCGTCTTTTGCAGGAGGAACAACAACCTGTCCATATCCTCTACGGGTGGTCCCTCCATATTCAGCAAGGAAAATCCTATTCTACAAATTTTTAAAAACAATGTCAGAGTCCGTTGAAAATAGACCTAAGAGACGAAGAATTAGTACTGCAAAACCTATACCCGCAGGTTCTTCAAACCAAAAAAAAGTCACTGAAAAAGTAATATTGCCGGAAAAGAAAGCCGTGGTGTTCATCAAGGAGCGTCACGAGCAGCCGGTGAACGAGGTTGCCGCAACCCCTTCCGTCCAAGAGGAAGTGGTGATGATGGCCAATCCTATTGCGCCTGCCGAGAAACCCAAGCGCGGTCGCAAGAAAAAAACAGAGGAACCTGTAGCCGCACCCGTGGAGAATGTCCCGCAAGAAACAAGTGCAATTCAAAGTACAGAAGCTGAGCCTGAAATTCCCGTAAAGAAAAAACGCGGACGCCCTAAGAAGAACCCTGCTCCGGAGGTTGCCCCAGCCATAGAAGCCAAGGAAACGGAGGTGAAAGAAGAAACCGCTGAAAAAACCGAGCCCAAGGAGCAGGAGGCCAAACCGGCCAACGATGAAACCAATCCTCAAAAAAGCAATTTCAAGCAGAAAAAGCAAGACAAACATAATAAACCTGATAACCAGTCCAAGACTGCCGAGCAGAAACCCACTACCCCACCCGCTCCTGCCAAGACCCAGGAGGAACTGTTCCTTGAGGAGCAGATGCGCATACTGGCCGACTCGCAATATGACGGTGCGGTATCCGCCGAAGGCGTATTGGAAATCACCAGCGACAACTGCGGTTTCCTGCGTTCCTCTGACTACAACTACCTTACCTCCCCCGACGATATCTACGTTTCCATGTCCCAGATCAAACTGTTCGGTTTGAAGAACGGGGACACCATTTATGGCCAGATTCGTCCGCCAAAAGCCGGTGAGAAATACTTCCCGCTGACGAAGGTGGAGAAGATCAACGGCTGCAATCCTGAGGACATTCGCGACCGTATTCCGTTTGACTATCTCACGCCGATGTTCCCGGACGAGAAAATAAACCTGACAGGACACCCGGGCTGCAACATATCCACACGCGTCATCGATCTGTTCGCGCCCATTGGAAAGGGCCAGCGCGGATTGATTGTGGCCCAGCCCAAAACGGGTAAAACGGTATTGCTGAAAGATGTGGCCAACGCCATCGCATACAACCATCCTGAAATATACCTTATTGTGTTGCTCATCGACGAGCGTCCTGAGGAGGTCACGGACATGCAACGCAGCGTGAATGCGGAGGTTATCTCTTCCACCTTCGACGAGCCCGCCGAGCGCCACGTGAAGATCGCCAACATGGTTCTGGAAAAAGCCAAACGCATGGTGGAATGTGGCCATGACGTGTGCATTCTGTTAGACTCCATCACACGACTGGCACGTGCGTTCAACACCATCGCACCGGCATCCGGCAAGGTGCTCTCCGGCGGTGTGGAAGCCAATGCCCTGCAAAAGCCCAAACGTTTCTTCGGCGCAGCGCGTAATGTAGAAAACGGCGGCTCACTCACCATCATCTCCACCGCCCTCATCGACACCGGCTCCCGCATGGACGAGGTGATCTTCGAGGAATTCAAGGGCACCGGCAACATGGAGTTGCAACTCGACCGCAAGCTTTCCAACAAGCGCATCTACCCGGCGGTTGACTTAGTGGCCTCCAGTACGCGCCGCGACGATCTGTTGCAATCGCCTGCTACCTTGCAGAAAGTCTGGATTCTGCGCAACCACATTGCCGACATGACCACCATCGAGGCCATGACCTTCATCAAGGAGAACATGGAGGATACGAAGGATAATGAGGAGTTCTTGAGTGCGATGAATAGCTAGGGAAGTTGAGAGTTTAGAGTTGAGAGTTTAGAGTTGAGAGATTAGAGATTAAGAGATTAGAGGTTATGAGAAGGTTGGTTGGTTGTATGTTTTTGGCGGTTTTGGTGAGCTTGATGGGCTTGATGGCTATGAGTTGCACCAAAGCGAACGCTGTCAGGGACAGAAGCGGCCGTATGGACAATCCGATTGTCCGCGCAGATACCACATCTCCCTTTGTGCGGGAACTGGCGCACTACATTGACAGCACTTGCAACCGGCTGAACGGCACGTTGATCATTGCGCGGCACGACACCATTCTGTTGGAGCGCGCCAGCGGTTACCTGCAACTGTTCCGCGAGGCCACGGGCTACGACACCATCACTTACAACGACCTCGCCCGGCTGCGCAAGCGCGAAGACAACCGGATGACGATGAACAGTCTTTTCGACTTGGCATCCGTGTCCAAGCAATTTACCGCCGCAGCCATCATGAAGCTCTGCTATGAGGGTAAGATCAAGCTCACCGACTCACTATGCCGTTTCTTCCCCAATATCCCGTACAAGAACGTCACCATCAAGCAGCTGCTAACCCACACCTCCGGCATTCCGGAGTATTTCAACTTTGACTTCAAGATCTACGACACCACGTTTTTCATTGACAACGACCAGTTAGTTCAGGTGCTGGAGCAGCAGCGATTCCCGCGCATGTTCGTGCGCGGCACCGGATACAAGTACGTGAACACCAACTACGCCCTGCTGGCCGCCATCGTGTCCGATGTGACCGGCGATTCGTTTGAGCATTACGTGCGCACCAACCTATGGGAGCCTGCCGGTATGGAGAACACACGCTTCTTCACGGAAATTGTGGGCATTTCGCCCGTGGATTTGCTGCAGCATGATCCAGCAGAAAAAGGACAGGAATATGTAATTGCCTACCCCATGCCGTGCATGTCGAAAGTGCCTGTGACACGGGGACACTGGCGAAGCGGCGCGCTGGCCCAGTACGACCGGCTGAACGGCATCCTGGGCGACAAAGGCGTCTATGCCTCCGCTGAAGACCTCATTAAATGGACCAACGCTTTCTACATTGAGCACAAAATTCTGCCCAAGGAATGGGTTGACGAGGCCACCCGAGCCCAAAACAGACTGAGCAATGGCAGCTATCCCAAAGATGGCTACGGCTACGGTGTCCATCTGGAAGAGAAAGAAGAGAGCGGTTTTGTAGTCTATCACGGCGGGCTGTGGGACGGCTATCACAACGTATGGCTATACCGCCCGTCCGACGGCCTCCAAATCGTCTTCCTGAGCAATTTCTATAACCGTGCCCATACGGGCAAATGCGACCAGATTCTCCAGTTCGTGGACAGCCTTTACCACAGATAGCATGATGAACACCAACTACCATACCCACTGCACTTATTGTGACGGAAAAGATCCGTTGGAAGCTTTTGTAACCGAAGCCGAACGGCTGCATTTCAGTCAATTGGGATTTTCGTCCCATGCCCCCGTACCCTTTGAGAACGAATTCGGGATAAAAGAGGCGCAAATTCCCGACTACTGCCGTGATATTGACCAATTGCAGACCCGCACCCCCATACAACTGCTGAAAGCCCTGGAATGCGATTTCATCCCCGACATGTCCACCACGTTTGAGACGTTCAAAGAGCAATATCATCTCGACTACATCATCGGCGGCGTGCATCTGGTGCGCCCCAAAAACAGCGACCGGCTCTGGTTCATTGACGGCCATGACCGCGAAATTTATGACAACGGGCTCACCCAGCTCTTTGACGGCAATGTCAAAGTAGCGGTGACTGCATTTTGGGAGCAGACCTTCGAGATGTTGGAGACTCAGCAACTGGACATCATCGCCCACGTGGATAAAATCAAGATGCACAACCAGCACCGTTTCTTCCAGGAAGATGAAAGTTGGTACAGAGCACTGGTTGAAAAAGCCATTCAACTGATTCACCAGCATGATGTGGTAATGGAAATCAACACCCGGGGGCTGTACAAGAAGCGTTGTGATGCTTTCTATCCTTCCACAGAGATATTGATGAAAGCCCGAAAACTGGATATTCCCGTTGTCATCAGCACCGATGCGCACAAGGCAGAGGAGTTGGGTTTGTACGCGGATGAGGCCATGATAGAGCTACAAAAATGTGGTTATGGGAATGTGGTATCATTTGATACCGTTAAGCATTGCTTCCGATAAAAGGTTTTCTGAGGTTTAATATGACTACCCCGGCCTGCGGCCACCCGTTGAGGCTACGCCTCCTTTTCCTCTTCACTCGGCATAGTCAAAGCAAGCTTTGCCTCTGCACTCGTTCATTCGTCAAATCTAAAATAGAAGGGGAATTTTGGGCGTGTACGACAAAACGTGCAATAACTGTTGCGAGGGATTACTTCCTGCGGTTCAGTTCCTCCTGGATTTTGGAGGCCAGCTCGAAGTCTTCGCTTTCAACGGCCCCGTCCAGCAGGGCCTGCAGTTCCTGCGTGCTCATCTCAAGCAGTTTCTGTTCAATGTATGCATCGGGGCGGATTTCTTGCGTTTCGGTCAGCACTTGCGACGGATTGAAAGTTTCTTCCTCCTCTGATTCCCGATCTTCCAGACAGTTGGCATTGAAAACATCCTCATTCATGTAGAAAGGCACTTCCGCTTTCAACGCCAGGGCAATGGCATCCGATGGCCGTGCATCAATGAAAAAGATGGTATTGTCCGGGCGCATCATCAACATATCGGCAAAATAGACCCCATTTTCGTAGTGCACAATATCCACCTCCGTAAGCCGGCATCCGATATTATCGCACAACGAAGCGAACAACTCGTGCGTCAGCGGACGCTGCGTGTGCGACTGATTCAGTTCCACCAGTATAGCCCTCGCCTCGCTCATCCCGATGATGATGGGCACATAGCGGTCGCCCTCCTTTTCTTTCAGAATCAAGGAGAAGGCCTCCGAAGGATGCTGGGCCGCATGGATAGCCGCTACTGTGAGTTCGATTTTGGACATGAGAAAGGGCGAATGAGGTACATGGGGTACAAGGGGTACATGGGGTACAAGAGGTGAAATGGAATAACTATTATCTATTATCTATTATCTATTATCTATTATCTATTAACTATTAACTCCGAAAATATTCCACTGCATTCTTGAAGATATCCTGGAATTTGTCGCCATCGATATTCTTGTACAAGTTCTCGCCTTTGCGCTCGCTGTGGCCCATCTTGCCGAGGATGAGGCCGTCGGGAGAGACGATACCTTCGATAGCGTAGGAAGATCCGTTGGGGTTGTCGAGCGGGTTCATGCTCACGTTACCAGCTTCATCACAATACTGGAAGGCTACCTGGCCGTTCTCGAAGAGTTGTTTGGCCAGTTCTTCACTCACCACAAACTTGCCCTCACCGTGGCTGACCGCAATGCTGTGCACGTCGCCCACCTGGAAGGAGGTGAGCCAAGGCGAAGCCACTGTGGAAATGCGCGTGCGCACGATGCGCGAGATGTGACGGTTGATGTTGTTGCGGTACAGTGTAGGCGATTCGGGAGTGATGTCACCGAGCCGTCCGAAGGGCAGCAGGCCTGACTTGACGAGGGCTTGGAATCCGTTGCAGATGCCGAGCACCAGTCCCTTGCGTGCCAACAGGTCGTTGACAGCGGCCTTCACTTGAGCGTTGTTGAGCACCGTAGCGATGAACTTGCCACTGCCGTCGGGCTCGTCGCCGGAGCTGAAACCGCCGCTGAGCGCCAAAATCTGAGATTCACGGATAGCAGCTGCCAACTCGTTCAGCGAATCGTTAATCTCCTTCTCATTGAGATTGCGGAAGACAAAAATGCGCGCCTCCGCACCGGCATCTTCAAACGCCTTGGCTGTATCATAATCACAATTCGTGCCCGGGAACACCGGCAGGATCACCTTGGGTTTGGCCACTTTAACAGGGCTCTTGCCCACCGGCTGACATTTGCTGTTGATAGCAAATTCCGTACCTGTGCTGACCGTCTCGTTAGCCGCCATATCGGGATAGAGATTGAAATAGACGCCGCGCCAGGCTTTCAGGCAAGCCTCTTTGTCGATATGCTCCCCATTAATGATAAAATGATCATCCACCACACCCAATTCGATGGCAAAATCGGCATCCAGTTTTTGCGTGGATTCCACCACAAAACTGCCATATCCGTAATCGAACAGATTGAGGTCGGTATTCACGTTGAAGCCCAAATCGTTGCCGAAACTCATTTTGGCCAATGCCTCGGCAATACCGCCGTATTGCAGCGTGAAAGCAGAAACAATAGTTCCGTTGAGCGTGTGCGCATGGACAAAATCGAAAACACGTTTCGTACGCTCCACATCGGGCAGGCAGTTTTCAATCATATTCTGGATAAAGTAGATATGATTGCCTTTTTTCTTGAATTCGGGAGAAATGATATTCCCGGCGTTCTCGGTGGTAATGTTGAAAGAGACAAATGTGGGCGGTACATTGAGATTCTTGAATGTGCCGCTCATGGAGTCCTTGCCACCCAATGCAGCCAGGCGGAACTGTTTGAGCATCCAGATGCAGCCGAGCATGGCAGCGCAGGGTTTGCCCCAGCGGTTCGGATCGTGTCCCATCTTCTCGAAATACTCCTGGAAGGTGAATCGGAGATTACGATAGTCTGCACCGGTAGCCACCACCTTGGACATGGACTCTAAGATGGCGAACACAGCAGCGTGGAACGGCGAGCGCATGGCGATGTAAGGGTTGTAGCCGAACGCCATCACGCTGGCAGTGTTGGTGTGGCCGTGCAGCACGGGCAGTTTCTGCACCGAAGCCTGCGTCTCCGTCAGCTGTCGTTTGCCGCCGAAGGGCATCAGCACCGTAGTGGCACCGATAGTGGCATCAAACATTTCGATAAGACCCTTCTGCGAAGCCACGTTAGGATTGGTAAGGCAGCTGAGCATTTGCTCCTGCAAGGTGTTACCAGCCACGGGCTGCGGTTCCAGCACATTATCGGGGATGTCATTGACCACCACTTCCGTTTTCTGGCGCACGCCGTTGGTATTGATGAAGTCGCGACTGAGATCCACAATGGTCTTGCCGCGCCAAGTCATGGTCAGGCGGTTGTTATCCGTAACACGGGCAATGATATTAGCCTCAATGTTTTCCTGACGACAATATTCAAAGAAGGTCTCCACATCCTTTTGGTCCACCACCACGCTCATACGCTCCTGCGACTCGCTGATGGCGACCTCCGTGCCATTGAGGCCTTTGTATTTGGTACGTACAGAGTCAAGGTCAATTTCAAGGCCGTCGGCCAGCTCGCCGATAGCCACGCTCACGCCACCGGCACCGAAGTCATTGGACTTCTTGATAAGGCGGGTGACTTCGGCGCGACGGAAGAGGTGTTGGATCTTGCGTTCCTCCGGCGCATTGCCCTTCTGCACTTCGGCGGCACAGGTGTCCAATGATTTCTCGTTATGTTCCTTAGAGGCACCCGTAGCCCCTCCAATGCCGTCGCGGCCCGTGCGTCCACCGAACATGATGATGACATCGCCCGGCTGCGGACGTTCGCGGCGCACATGATCCACCGGAGCCGCGCCCACCACCGCGCCGATTTCGAGACGCTTGGCCTTGTAATTGTCGTGATAGATCTCGCGCACGTGCGTCGTGGCCAGACCGATCTGGTTGCCGTATGACGAATAGCCGGCAGCCGCGCCCTTGGAGATTACCGACTGGGGAAGTTTTCCTTCCATTGTCGCGCTCATCGGGGCGTTGATGTTGCCTGCGCCCGTCACGCGCAGTGCCTGATACACGTAGCTGCGCCCGCTCAACGGGTCGCGGATGGCACCGCCCACGCACGTGGCCGCCCCACCGAAGGGCTCAATCTCCGTAGGATGGTTATGGGTTTCGTTCTTGAACATCAGCAGCCACGGCTCGGTCTTGCCGTCCACCTCCACATTGATGTGGATGCTGCATGCGTTGTTTTCTTCCGAAACTTCCATGTCTTCCAAATTGCCGGCTTTGCGCTCGTACTTGCCGTTGATGCACGCCATGTCCATCAGCGTCTGCGGCTTCTCACGGTCGCCGTACAGCTCTTTCCGCATAGCCAGATACTGGTCGTAAGCGGCCTGTAACTGGTGTTGGAACTTGGAGGGTGTAAACGTGATTTTCGTCAACTCCGTCTCAAAGGTCGTGTGACGGCAATGGTCGCTCCAATAGGTGTCCAGCAACTTGATTTCCGTATCCGAAGGATCTCTTTTTTCCTCGTTTTTGAAATATTCTTGAATGAAAAGAATGTCTTCAGCAGACATGGCCAAACCCATCTTCTGGCGAAAGTCCTCCATTTTTTCGGCAGGCCATTCTCTGAAACCGTCATAGATGCAGACATCCTGCACATCGGGGTTCTCCGTCAGAGCAAGCTGGCTCATATCCTTCTCGCGCGCTTCCACCTCGTTGATGCAATATTTCTTGATCTGCGCAAACTGCTCCGGCGTCAGGTCCGCGTCAAAGACGTACAATTTGGCGCTTTTGATCACCACTTCCGTTTTCGGGTCGAGCAGCGAGAGGCACTGCATCGCGCTGTCGGCGCGCTGGTCGAACTGGCCGGGCAGGTATTCCACTGCCAGATAGGTCAGGCCGTCCAGCGGAAAGTTCTCGGTGATGGTGTCCACCACCGGCTCCGACAACACGCCCACGGTAGCCCGCTGCAACAGGGTGTCGTCCACATTGAAGATGTCGTACACCACCAGCAGGCGGAGATTGCGGATTTGGAGGTTGAAATTACGGTTTAGGGTGTCTTTCAGGCTGATGGCTTCTACATCAAAGCCCGGTTTCTTTTCAACGAAAATACGTACGTTGCGCATAATTTATGGGGTGATTTTTTTAGGTTGCAAATGTACAAAAAAGAGAGTTATGTTTAAAACTCCTCTCAACTCTAAACTCTAAACTCTAAACTCTCATTATTCACTACTCCTCGGGCAGCGCTTTGAAGCCCAATCCCATGATTTCGGAGCTTTCGATAACGTTCACAAAGGCCTGCGGGTCCAGGAAGCGGAGGTTGGATTTGAGTTTGATGAGGTCCGAACGGTCCAGGGTCACGTAAATCATCTTGCGTTGCGCACCTTGGTAAAGGCCTGTTCCGGCAAAGGTGGTACCGCCGCGCTTCATGTCGTTGATGATGAAATTGCGCACCTCGTCAATTTTATCGGTGACGATGAAGACTGTCTTATACGACTTGATACCGTCCACGATAAGGTCAATCACCTTGCTTTCGATGGCGATGAGGATGATGGAATAGATGGGCAGACGGATCTGCTTGAAAGCGATGAGTGTGGTGAGCGTGATACAGGAATCCACGATAAGCACCAGCGTACCCAAGGAGATCTTCGTGTATTTATGAATAATCATGGAGATGATATCACTGCCTCCCGAAGTGGCGCCGGACTTGAAGATGAGACCGATGGCGATGCCGTAGATTACGCCGCCAACCACCGTATTGAGGAAATAGTCGGGAATGAAAAACTGACTGCTGTGCGGAATCTGCACATAGTTATGTGCCTTCGCAGCCTCCGCCACGATACCTTCGTGAATCACAGGGTCATAACCCCAGATTGTCTCCAGCACCCACGTGAATGCGAAAATCAGTATGGTGGAAACCACCGTCTTCACGCCGAACTTGGGTCCGAGAATCCAGGTTCCTATGAGCAGCAGGGGAATATCCATACAGATGGCATAGTAACTGATTTTCCAGGGCCAAACGGTATTGAGCACGTTGGACAAGCCGTAAGTGCCTCCGGGAGCGAGCAAATAGGGGTTCACAAACATCACATCGCCGACGGCAAAGAGCAAACTGCCCACAATCAGCAGCAAATATGCCATCAATTCATTCTTTATATTGTTCTTTTTCTGCATGTTATATGTTTTTTATTCCAGGCTGCAAAAATATCAAAATCTGATGTGACTTTAATCAAACCAAACATCTTTTTGTATCTTTGCTGCCCATTACTAAAAAACATCAATTATGAATCTAGAAGGAAGAAGAGAAAGCACTAATGTGGAAGACCGTCGCGGCAAGAAAGTGGGTGTCGGTCTTGGCATTGGCGGAACTATCATTGTGGGCATCATCGCCCTGCTGATGGGCAGAAACCCGTCGGAGGTCATCCAGACTGTAAACCAAATGAGCGGCGGCACGCAGCAAACCGAATACACGCCAACGGCGGAAGAAGAGGAGTTGGCCACGTTCACCAAGAAAATCCTCGCCGGCACGGAGGATGTCTGGACGGCAGAGTTCAAGAAGATGGGCAAAGAGTATATCCCGCCCAAACTGGTGCTGTTCAGCGGCAGTGTGCAGTCCGGATGCGGCAATGCCAGCTCGTCCACAGGTCCTTTCTACTGTTCCGCCGACCAAACGGTATATATTGACCTTTAGTTTTTCAGCAGCATGAAAGAGCAGCTGGGTGCTGACGGTGACTTCGCTTACGCCTACGTCATCGCGCACGAAGTGGGACATCATGTACAATATCTGTTGGGAACCCTTTCGCAGGCGCATCAGCGGATGAGCCAGGTCAGCAAGACCGAGAGCAACCAGATCAGCGTGCGTTTGGAGTTGCAGGCCGACTTCTATGCCGGTGTGTGGGCACATAACGACAACAAGATGTTCAACTCTTTGGAAGACGGCGACGTTGAGGAGGGCTTGAACATAGCCTCCAAGATCGGCGACGACTATCTCCAGAAAAGGGCCCAGGGCTACACCGTGCCCGAGTCGTTCAACCACGGAACCTCCGAGCAGCGTGCCCGATGGCTCAAGAAGGGCATCCGCACGGGCGACATCCGCCAGGGCGACACGTTCTCGCCGGCTTACAGTCAATTGTAAATGAACACTTGCAATCCATGCCAACCTGTATCAAGATGAATAAACTTGAATAAACTTGAATAATTTTCGTAAATGGATTTTTTCTATTCTTGCAAAAAAAATTGAAGGATAAATCTATTATGAAAAAAACGTTGTTTATAATAATTGTCATGTTTTTATCCACCTTGATAACATCAGGGCAGGATACCCTGTCTTCCTCAAAGAAAATTCAATATTACCATGCGATTGACGCTGGCATTGAAATCGGCTGTTTCAAGGGATTTTCCCAATATTCCACCTATCCTTTCGGTGTGACTATTCACGAAACCCATGCCATACAGTTCAACCCGCATTTTATATGTGGATTGGATGTTGGTTTTGAATACGCCAATCTTGACCTCTACGACATGTACACGCTATCCGCTTGTTTACATTTTCGGTACATCATTCTAAAGAATAGGAAATGGAGCCCATTTGTTATGGCCAACCTTGGAGCAGGCGGCGGATTTGAAGGTTTAAAATCCAAGCGTCCCGACTACGGCCTCCAAAATTGCAATTCAGTATTTGTGATGAAATCGGCCCTCTATTTAGGCATCGACCACCCCTATCGGCCTCAAAAAAGCCTATTCTTTGCCGTTGGATATGAATTGGATTGGGGATGTTTTGTTTTTCGCATTGGAACGCGATTATGATTGGCTAATATAGTATTCTTTAATCATTCATCGTTAACCTCTAATCGCTTTTCAATTAACGATTTTGTGTTTATAAAAATCTCGGGACGCACTAAAACAATAGTGCGTCCCGTTGTATATTTGCAAGTTAAAATCCATATTATGCAGAAACGTATCGTTTTTTCTCCCATCATACTTCTCACCGCCATAGTGGTTCTCTTTTTCGGCACCGCCAGTGCGCAGAGCAAGAGCAGCAGTCAGCTGAAGAAGGACAAACAGAAGCTGGAACAAGAGATTGCCAACACCCAGAATTTGCTCAAGAAGACGGAGAAAAACCAGAAAGCGTCCCTGCAACAGATTGCGGTACTGCGCCAGCAGATCAACAACCGCGAGAAACTGATCACTGCCCTGAATGACGAGATCATGCAGATGGAGCAGCAACAGGTCCTGAACCAGGAACTCATCCAGAATTTGCAGAAGAAGCTGGACTACATGAAGGCAGACTATGCCCAAGTGGTCTATATGGCTTACCGACACCGCCGGCTGATGGACAAGGTTACTTTTATCCTGGCTGCCGACGATTTCTCGCAGATGTTCCGCCGGATGCGGTATTATTCTGTTTTCGCGCAGAATGTGCGCAGCCAGTCGGAGAAGATAACCAAGACCCAACAGGAACTCAAAACCAAGAACGAGGAGATTGTCGCCCTGAAAGAGGCCAAACTGAAACTGTTGTCGGGAAAAGAGACCGAAATCAAGCAATTGGAGATTGACCGGCGCAACAAGACAAAGAATGCCGAGCAGCTGAAGAAGCAGTCGGCGCAATTGAGCGCGGAGCTGAAGAGCAAGCAGCAGAAGCGTCGTGACATTGACGCGGCCATCAAGAAAGCCATCGCCGCCGAGGTGGCTGCGGCCAACGCCAAGCGCGCCAACGCCAACAAAGGAAAGTCCGGAGGCACCGGAACATCCACTGCGAACAAGAGCAATACGACCACCAATCCACGCAGCACTGCCACTGTGGCACTCACCCCTGAGGAACTGACCCTCAACAATTCGTTCATCAACAACAAAGGCCGCCTGCCCTGGCCTGTGGCGAAAGGTGCCAAAGTGAGCGACTTCGGGCACTACCCACACCCTGACGTGCCGTCAGTGATGGTTGACAACCACGGCATCGACATCATGGTGGACGCCGGCTCCGCAGCACGTGCCGTGTTTGAGGGCGAAGTGACCGCCATCATGGACATCATGGGCACCAAGGTGGTGATGATCCGCCACGGCGAATACATCACCGTCTATCAGAATCTCTCCTCCGTCAGCGTGAAGAAAGGCACCAAAGTGACGACCAAACAGAACATCGGCACTATTGCGAAAAACTCCGCCTCCAACACCTACGAACTCCATTTCGAAGTGTGGAAGAACAACAGCAACCTTAACCCCAACGACTGGTTGGCCCGCAAATAACGATATGACCATCAAAAGCGCCCAATTCATGCAGAGTGTAACGGACTGGAAGAAATGTCCGGCAGCCCATCTCCCCGAATATGCGTTCATCGGACGCTCCAACGTGGGCAAGTCGTCACTCATCAACATGCTGGTACGCAACAGCAAGCTGGCCAAGACATCTTCCAAACCCGGCAAGACGCAGACCATCAACCATTTTCTCATCAACCAGAACTGGTACCTGGTGGATTTGCCAGGATATGGCTACGCCAGCATATCCAAAACCATGCGCGAGAAATGGACAAAGATGATCCGCGATTACCTGCTGCTCCGCGAGAACCTGCAAGTCGTATTTGTTCTGGTGGATTCCCGTCTGGAACCCCAAAAAATCGATTTGGACTTCATCAACAGTCTCGGTGAAGACGGCGTGCCTTTCGCCATCATATTCACCAAAACCGACAAGCTATCGGCCAACAAAGTGCAGGGCAACGTGCAACGACTCAAGAACAAACTCGCCGAGTCGTGGGAAGAAATGCCCTACATGATGTTATCGTCAGCAGAGACGGGCAAAGGCCGCGACGAAATCCTGAATTTCATCGAACAAATCAATGAACAATATCATTCATCCAATAAAAACATCCCCAATGAAACGTAGGTTTACTTTTATCTTTTTGGCCTCGCTGACACTTGTTTTCACCCAATGTCACTCCTCCAAGAAAATGGCGGAAAGCACCAACACTCCTCTGCAACTCGTTCAGTGGAACCTCATATCCATTGAAGGCGAGGCATTGGACAGCACCGCATACGTTGAAAAGCCCTATATCGTATTCAACGACAACGGGTCCTTCACCGGCAACTTCGGATGCAACACCTTTTTCGGTGACTATTATAAGAAAAAGCAGAAACTGGAACTGACCTACAAGGGTGCCACCAAGAAACTCTGCCAACAGATGAGCGTGGAACGCACCATGATGAAGGCTATCAAGAAAGAATTGAACCGATACGAGATTTCCGGCAATATATTAATATTGTATTCCGGCAAACAGGAAATCATGAGATTTGAGGATTCGGGTATCCGGCTGAAACCAACCGAACAAAACGCCGAATAAATCCTGATAGAACATACAAAAAAGGCAACTCAATCGAGTTGCCTTTTTTGTATCAAGCATCAAACATATTATTTGGTCTGAGTACCCACGCGAGCCATCGCGCAGCGGAATCCGATATAGTCGGCTGCCTCGTCTTCGTCCAGGTAACGTCTGGAGCCAGGAGCTGACCAATACGGGATGTCTCTCCAGGAACCGCCCTTATAGACACGGGCACGGTCGCTGACCAAGGAGTATGCATAGTTGTCATCAAGCTTGCGGTACATCTGGTCGGTAGCCTCAGTGTTGGTAGTGGCTGTTTTCCAGCTGTCCATGTCGTACAGTGACTGCCAGTCGCCGTCCAAGTAGTTCTTGTTGTCAGCGGCGCGGTAGTTGCGACGTCTGTCGTTCTTGAAGTCAGACACGGGAACCATGGGGATTCTACCCACACTGTCACGTTCGGCCACGGTACCGTCTTCGAGCAGTTTCTTGGTCTCGAAATAGTTACCACGGAACGGGTTGAATTCTGACACATCGTCGTGGGAGCCTTGTCTATAGACATCCATCACCCATTCTGCGACATTACCTGCCATTTGGTACAAGCCGTAGTCGTTCGGCCAGCCGGAGCGTACATCCATCGTTTTGAAGCCGGCATCGTTGAGGGCGGTGGCGACACCCATAAGGTCGCCGCGGCCACGACGGACATTGGTCATAATGTCACCGTAGTATTTCTTGTCTTCGGTACGGAGCTGTTGGCCGTTCCAAGGATAGACTTTGCGCTCAAGCACGCGCTCGTTGAGGGTGTTGCCCACCAAGCCGAGAGCAGCGTATTCCCATTCAGCTTCGGTCGGAAGTCTGTACTTGGGCAGGAGGATACCGTCTTCCATCTTCACGTTGCGGTATTCACCGGAAGAGATGTAGCGAAGACGTTTCTCACCTTCAGCCTCGTAAGTTTCGTAGGTCAGGTAAGCGTCGGTGTTGAAATAACCTTCGGCGGTCGGGGTTTCGGAATACTCCACATAGCCACGGTCGGCGAGGATCTTCTCATTGACACGGTCGGTACGCCATGCAGCGTAGTTGGTGGCTTGCATCCAGCTGACACCTACCACCGGGTATTTGTTGTATGCCGGGTGACGGAAGTAGTAGTCCACATCAGGCTCATTGTAACCCAGACGTTCGCGCCAAACATTCTCATCTGGCATGGCGTTATCATAGACCACTTTCAAATCCTGGGGAATGAATACGCGTTCCAGCCAGTAGAGATACTCGCGATAGTCCAGATTGGAAATCTCGCATTCGTCCATGTAGAACGAAGCCACAGACACGCGACGCGGCGTGTTGTTCCAGTCTTTCATCACATCCTCTTCCATGGCACCCATGACGAAAGTACCACCTTCGATGAACACGAGGCCGGGACCGGTTTCCTGCTCTTCAAACGGAGCCACTTCAAAGCCGCCGTTCTTAGCATCGTTGTAATTCCAGCCTGTGGTAGGAGAAGCATCCTTTTTACAAGAGGACACCATGACCATAAGAGCCATTGTCAAAAACAGACCTGTAAGTTTTGTTGCTTTATTCATTTTGGATGATATTTATAATCGGTATTAAATAATATTTTCGTGATTTAGAAGGACGGGCACTTGAGGTCCTTGATGGCTTTGTGTTTCTCCGGACACGGGAGCAAGAATTGCAGGGAGAGTTCGTGTGCACCGCCGGTCTCGCTCTTCAGCGGTCCGAGGGTGATGTCGTAGGAGTAGCCGAACTTGATCCACTTGTACTCCAAACCCGCCATCAGGATGAGCGCGTCGGAATTGTTGATCTTGCCCATAACATTGTTCTCTTCGTCCTTGATAGTATAGGCAGGAGACAATCTATACCAAGCACCGATGGTGAAAGGATAGAAGTTCATGTAGAGGCCGAAGTTGAAATAGTTGAAATATCTCTGATGTTGATAGACGAAGTTAGGGCTCATGGAGATGTCACCGAAGTTGGTCTCGATTTTGCTCTTGCGTTTAAGATCGAAATGAGCACCAATGTGAGCCGTCCACTTTACAGGAAGCACATCGTAGGTTTCGGCATAACTGTTTTCAAGAAAACTATCAGCTTGGCCGTCCAATGCAAAGGACACGAAATGGTGGGCGGCGAAGCCGAAATAGAGATGCGGCGTGTAACCCAGGAAGCCGGCAGAGAAGCCAGCTCTCCAGCGGTGGAGGTTGCCGGGTTGGATTTCGTTGGTTTGATAGACAAAACCGTATCTCGGGTCAATCATGTCGGGGAATGTCAGGTCGGTCCAGTTCAGGTACTTGTCCTGGAAGTCCACCTGCACAGCCATGCGGATATTGAATTTCTTGGCGATTTTGATTTTCAGTGAGTACATGGGGCTGATGGTGGAGGTGTTGAGGTAACCGCTTCCAGCACCGGCACGGTCATGCATGAGGATAATACCCACGCCGCCGTAAATTTTGTCAAAATGCTCATCGAAAGACGCGGTGGTCGTCATATAGTTACCCGCCAAATTAGGCCACTGGTCGCGCCAGTTCAAGGCAATACGGGGGCAGACATTCGTGCCCGCCATCGCCGGATTCAAATATAACGGATTTGCGTAGAACTGGGAGAACAACGCATCCTGTGCGTCCACTCTCATGCAGGCAAAAGCCATCACCGCTGTCAGCAATATTAAAATACGTTTATGCATAGTCTTTATTTTTAAGCGGGCAAAGATACAAAATTATTTTATTATCTCTTTTTCCAAATTTTGTAACTGCAATATTCCAAACGAATTTTCGTTAGCAAAATTGTATGATATTTGCATTTTCTAAAAAAACGTCAAATGAAAAATAAACCTTGGGTACTCCTTTGCATTTTTTGCTTATTATTTTTTCAAATCATTGATACACAGGCTCAAAAAATTAAAAAAAATATCAACTTGTCATGGACTGACAACCGGACCTACCCCCTTTCAGAAGAGATCACCATTGAATTTTTGCATTTTGAAGGGGCCGTTTATCGGGAAGAATACGGCAAGCTGCCCACTTTTTATGAAAAAATCCCTGTTGATAATTTTTTCTCCGATTACACGGTCACGGTCACCGGTGTGCAGTATGAACAGTTGAGTGCGCATGACTTGTCGCTGGTGCCCGAAAACACGCCTTCCGAGCTGCACGTCGAGGTCACGTCCGCATACGAGCGCAGCAAGCCTTTCGCGTTGCTGACCTTTGTGCCCGTCATCCGCACCAGTGCGAGCCAGTGCAGTCGTGTGGTCTCGCTCACCGTCAGCATTGAAGGACGTAACCCATTGACTGCCAAGAGTGCAAAATCATACACCAACCGCTCGGTCCTGGCCTCCGGGCAATGGTACAAGTTTTCCTTGACCCAAACCGGCATCTACAAGGTCACATACAACGACCTGAAGGCAATGGGCATGAGCTCGCCCATTGTATCCAGCCAAATCGCGCTGTTCGGCAACGGCGGAAAGATGCTGCCCGAGAGCAACTCCGTGCCCCGCACCGACGATCTCAGGGAATTGCCCGTCATGATGATGGACGGCGGCGACAACTCGTTTGACGCCGGCGACTACTTTGTCTTTTTCGGCGAATCACCTCATACTGTATATTATGATTCCGCCGCCGGACGATTCACCCACCTCAACAATGTCTATTCCGACTCCTCCTACTATTTCATCACCTGCACCCCGGGCGTTGGGGAGAAAAAACGTGTCCAGATGATGGACAACTCCTCCCTGCAGGCCAACCAGACCTGCAACGATTACACGCACTTCGATTTCTACGATGTTGACCTCTATAATCTTAGCAGTTCCGGCAAGGACTGGTTCGGCGACCTATTCGATGTCACCACCCAACGGTCATACTCCCTCCAAGTGCCTGGTCAGAAGCAATCGGTCTCGCGTATTTCCGTGGCCACTGCCGGTGTTACCAACAGCTACGCACAGATGAGCGTTGAAGTCAACAGGACGCAGGTGGGACAGGTTTTCATCACGCCCATCGGCGGTGCCAACATGGCCACGCTGAACAAGGGTGATTTCAGTTTCACGCCAGACCGCGACAACATGACCGTCACGCTGACCTTCAGCAAGCCGATGACCACCTCCTCGGCCTACCTGAACTGGATTGAAATCGAGGTGCCTTGCTCCTTGAAGATGCACTCTTCGCAGTTCGGATTCTGCAATCCTGCCACTGCCGGAGCGGGGCGCGTCACGCAGTTCAACATTGCAGGCGCGAGCGGAAACACGTACGTGTGGGATGTCACCGACCCCGGACAGACCGTGCGCTACGCGCTGACCGAAAACAACGGAACGGCCTCTTTCAAAGTCGGCACGGAAGAAATCCGGCATTTCTATGCATTTGACGGCACTTCCTATCTCTCCATAACCCCATCCGGTTCTGTCGCCAACCAGAACCTGCACGCCACCAACCAAGTGGATTTGGTGATTGTCAGTCACCCCGACTTTCTGGCGCAGGCCACCAGATTAGCCGATTTCAGAACCAAAAACGACGGGCTTTCCGTCAAGGTGGTCACCACCGAGCAAGTATATAACGAGTTCTCCGGCGGTTCCTTGGACCCCATGGCTATCCGCGATTTCGCGAAGATGATTTACGACCGCACCGACAAGGCCTATCCCAAGTATTTGCTTCTGGTGGGGCGTCCTTCTTACGACTTCCGGGGCAGAAACGAGGGAACTCAGATTTTCGTTCCAAACTATCAATGTTATGCAACGAATTACATCACGGAGCTCAGCTATTCCAATGACGACAATTTAGGCTTGTTGGACGATGACGAGGGAGCAGAATCGACAGGGAAATTGTTTGACATCGCCATCGGGCGATTCCCTTGCTCCACAGTCGCACAGGCCACCGCCGCTGTGGACAAAAGCATCATCTACACCGAGCGCAAGAATCTGTTAGCAGAGGGCTCGTCCCAGATCTCCAATTTCGGGGACTGGCGCAACATGATGGCATTTGTGGCCGACGACGAGCAAGACGAATTCATTGAAAGTTGTGAGAGCTTCTATGACATCATCTCCAACAACGACCCCAACATCAATTTTGACAAGATATACCTGGATGCCTTCCAGCAGGTTTCCAATGCCGGCGGGCAGCGATATCCCGACGTGACCACTGCCATCAACAACCGGATGAACCGGGGATGTCTGATGATGACCTACGTCGGACACAGCGGAAGAGACGGATGGGCGGCGGAGCGCGTATTGGAAAACTCCGATATCAGCCGTTGGAGCAACAAATACAACATGCCCCTCCTGCTTTCCTTGTCGTGCACCTTCTCCTACTACGACCGGCCCGCACTGTCACCGGCGGAACTGGCCCTCCAAAACAACCAAGGCGGGCCGTGTGCAGTATTGTCCGCCTCCCGCGAAGCATGGTCGATACCGAATTACAATTTCGGAAAGAAGATCTTCAGCGCCCTGTTCAACAACGAATCCAACCAACATCCTACGGTCGGAGAGATGAACATGCTGGCCAAGAACAACCTTGGCGGTTCCCGGAGCGACCTGGCCATGTTCGTGATGCTGGGCGATCCTTCCATGCCATTCGCCTTCCCCACCTACTCGTTGGTCACGGACTCCATCAACCACCATGCCGTGGCAGAGCACAGCGACACCATCCGGGCCCTGTCCAAGGTAACTATAAGCGGCCGGGTAGTTGACCATAACATGCAGACATTAAGCAACTTCAACGGTTCAGTTTTCCCATCCGTATATGACAAAAAGGTAAAAACCTCCACATTGGCCAACGACCCCAACTGCGAGCCATACGAATTCGAGATTCAGAAAAGCGTACTGTTCAAGGGTAACTGTTCCGTCAAGGACGGCCATTACACTTTCTCCTTCTATGTACCCAAGGATATCGACTACAGCTATGGCAACGGCAAGATCAGCTATTATGCCCGCAGTACCGGTTCCGACGCCACCGGAGCTTTCACTGATTTCATCATCGGGGGTACCGACACCAACGGCGTGCAGGACAAAGAGGGCCCGACCATTGAGTTGTACATGAACGACGATCGTTTTGTCGATGGCGGCATCGTCAACCCCAACCCCACGCTTATCGCGAAAATCAAGGACAACTACGGCATCAACACCACGGGCAACGGCATCGGCCATGACCTTGTCGCCATCCTGGACGACGCCACCGAAGGCCAGATCAACCTCAACGACTATTACGAAACGGAGAAAGACAGTTTCAACATGGGCACAGTCCGCTACAGTCTTTCCGACCTGCCGGTGGGCATGCACAAGATCAAGGTGCGCGCGTGGGACATCAACAACAACCCTTCCGAGAGCGAGCTCGCGTTTGAGGTGCTCTCCGACCAGAAGCTGGAGCTGAGCCACGTGCTCAACTACCCTAACCCGTTCACCACGCATACGGAGTTCTTCTTCGAACAGAACCAGAACGGCGGCATGTTCGACATCCTGGTGCAAATCTACACCATTTCCGGAAAGCTGGTTAAAACCATCAGCTCATCCCAATACATAGAGGGCAACCGCAGCCAAGGCATCCCATGGGACGGACTGGACGACTATGGCGACAAAATCGGAAAGGGGGTTTATATGTATAAGGTACGAGTCCGCAATCAAAACAATGAAATTGCAGAAAAAATTGAAAAATTAGTGATCCTGTAAAATAATATTCCAAATTCATCGTTTCCATTTTTCGATTATTAAAAATTGAGTTTATATAGATCGTAAAACATAATCTTTAAAAACTTATGAAAAAAACACTTATCCTTCTTCCCGTGTTTATCATGATTCTTGCATCATCTGTCAATGCCCAGTCGGCTACCGGACAAGATCTCTATGATAAATATGGTAACAGGCTTAACACCATCACCACGGCAGTGCCGTTTCTTCAGATAGCCCCCGACTCCCGTGCGGGAGCAATGGGCGACATGGGTGCCGCCACCTCAGCAGACGTCAACTCCCAGGCTTATAACCCGGCCAAGTATGTTTTCAACGAAAACATCTTCGGCGTCAGCGTGTCTTATAGCCCATGGCTGCACAACCTTCATTTGGATGACGGCATTAACTTAGCCTATCTGGCAGGATATTACCGTCCGACAGAGATGGATGCCATCGGCTTCTCACTCCGCTATTTCAATTTGGGTTCCATCATCTTTACCGAGGACGGTATCACGGGCGTAGATTATAATCCCAACGAGTTTTCCATTGACTTCACCTATAGCCGTAAACTGATTGACGAGTTGTCCATTGCCATGACTCCTCGTTTTATATATTCCAACTTGACGTTGGGTCAATTTGTGGATGGTCAGGAAACCAAGCCGGGCTTAGCAGGTGCCGCCGACATCTCCTTGTTCTATCAACAGGATTTCAGAGCAAAGGGGCTGAACAACAGCACTCTGCGTGCGGGTTTGAACATCTCCAACTTAGGTAGTAAGATGCGTTATTCCAACGGTACTAACCGCCGTGAGTTCCTCCCTGCCAACCTGAGACTGGGCATCGGCTATGAGATGGATTTCGACAGCTATAACAAGCTGGCCATCACAGGAGAGATAAACAAGCTTTTAGTACCCACCAATCCTGTTTACGCCACAGATTCGATGGGACGTACTATTTATGACGAGTTCAACAACCCCGTCATCGAGTCCGGACGCAATCCTGACGTATCTGTACCACAAGGCTTGATCCAGTCATTCTATGATGCCCCCGGCGGATTCCGCGAAGAAATGCAGGAGGTTGTCTGGGCTCTTGGTGCCGAATACAGTTACCGCAACCTCTTCTTTGTGAGAGCCGGTTACTTCCACGAGAGCAAGTTCAAAGGCAACCGCCAGTTCCTCTCACTCGGTGCCGGTATCAAGTACAATATCTTCAACATCGATGTCTCCTATCTGTTCGCAACCAACGGACAAAAGACCAACCCGTTGGCCAACACCTTGCGTTTCACCCTCTCCTTCGATTTTGCATCTTTCAACAAGGCTGAAATCAAGAATCAAGGAAAACTGAAATAGGTATGGATTTTCGTGTTGGTTTCGGATACGATTCACACAGATTTGCCCCCAACAGACCTCTGGTTCTCGGGGGCATTTGTGTTCCTTACGAGAAGGGCCTGGCCGCGCATTCCGACGGCGACGTACTGATTCACGCCCTTTGTGACGCCTTGCTCGGCGCAGCCGCGCTGAAGGACATCGGCACACACTTCCCCGACAACGACGCCACCTACCAGAACGCCGACAGCAAAGAGCTGCTGGCCAAGGTGGTCAAAATGCTCTATCTGAAAGGCTGGCTGGTGAACAATGTGGATTGCACTCTGATTTTGGAACAGCCCAAGATGCGTCCCTACATCGACCCGATGACAGAGACACTTGCGCCCATTTTGCGTATTGAAACGGACCGCGTCTCCATCAAGGCCAAGACCAATGAGAAGATGGGATTCACGGGCAATGGCGAGGGCATCGCCGCCACGGTGGTGGCATCCATCGTGCAAAACGGGAACCCGTTTGTGCTGGAGTGGAACACGCCGCACCAGACACCCCCATTCGACAAGATCAAGCCGGAACATTATATCCCAGCCTTCGAATTCGGCATCGAGCAGGCGAAAGCAGCTATCGAGGATATCAAGAACAACCCCGAAGAGCCCACCTTCCAGAACACCATAGTGGCCCTTGACCGCACAGGCAAAGTACTGAACAAGGTCGCCGGTGTCTTCTTCAACCTGCTGGAGTGCGACTCCACGGATGAGATGCAAGCCATCGCCAACGAGGTACAGCCCATGCTCACATTGTATTCCAACAGCGTATATCTGGACGAGACTCTTTTTGCGCGAGTGAAAGCGGTGTATGAGCGTGAATATGCGCAGCTGCAAGGCGCGGAAAAGATGCTGATGGAAAAGACATACAATGCATTCTTGGACAACGGGGCCAACCTGGCACCCGAACAGAAGGATATCTTCAATAAAGTGTCGGTGGAGCTCTCCAACTTAACGTTAGCATTCGGCAACAACGCGCTGGCGGCCACCAACAGCTGGCACAAGCTCGTAGCCGACAAAGAGGAGCTGCAAGGGCTTCCGGACAATGAGCTGGCCATCGCCGCGCAACGGGCAGAAGCGAGAGGCGAAAAAGGTTATGTGTTCGACCTCTCCGCCCCGAGTGTCAATGCCATCCTCAAGTATGCTGACAACCGCGAGTTGCGCCAGGATATGTTCATGCACTCCTGCAACAAGGCGTATGGTGGCGAGTTTGACAACTGCGGGAACATCCGGAAGATTCTGGAATGTCGCGAAAAGCTGGCCAAATTGTTGGGCTACGACAGCTACGCGCAGTATGCCCTGCACGACCGCATGGCCAAGGATTGCGCGCATGTCTATCACTTGCTCGACCAGTTGCGCGAGGCCTCCCTGCCCGCCGCACGACGCGAGCTCGCCGCCCTGAACGAGTACGCGCACTCGCTGGGCTTTGAAGGCGACCTGCAACGCTGGGATCTCGCTTACTATACTGAAAAACAGCAGAAGAATCTCTTCAACCTAAGCACCGAGGAACTTAAGCCCTATTTCAAGTTAGAGCATGTCATTGACGGCGTGTTCGCGCTGGCGGAAAAGTTGTACGACCTGCGTTTCGTTCCCACTTCCCGCATTGCCCAATACCACCCGGATGTGAAAGTGTACGAGGTCTATCGCAAAGAACAGTTCATGTCGGTGCTCTACCTGGACTTCCATCCACGCGCCACCAAACGCAGCGGTGCCTGGATGACCTCCTTCCGCGAGCAGTATGTGGATGAAAACCAACAGGACGTACGCCCGTTAGTGAGCTTGGTGATGAATTTCACGCCCTCCACGCCAGATAACCCGTCGCTGCTCTCCTTCAATGAAGTGACCACCTTCCTGCACGAGTTCGGCCATGCGCTGAACGGGATGCTGTCGGAGGTGCCTTACCAGACCATTTCGGGCACCAACTCGCCCCGCGACTTTGTAGAACTTCCTTCCCAGTTGAACGAGAACTGGGCCACGGAGCCTGAATTCCTCCAGATGTTCGCCCGCCACTACCAGAGCGGCGAGCTGATTCCGATGCACTATATCGAGCAGTTGAAAAAGATGCGACAGTATATGGCCGGCTACGCATGCGTGCGCCAGCTTTCATTCGGCTATCTGGACATGATGTACCACACCACGCCGGCAGCGGACATCTTGGATATCCACGCCAAGGAGCGCGAGATTTTCGATCCGCTGGACGTGTTGCCAGTGGTGCCGGAGGCGTGCATGAGTTCCTCATTTGGCCATATCTTTGCAGGCGGGTACGCGGCCGGATATTATGGCTACAAGTGGGCCGAGATGCTCGAAGCAGATGCGTTTAGCATGTTTCAAGAAGAAGGAGTCATGAATAAAGACACAGCCAATCGGTATTTGGATTGTATCCTCTCCAAAGGCGGTTCTATTCCCGCAGACGAGATGTTCCGACAATTCCGTGGCCGCGAGCCGGAAATCCAAGCACTTTTAAAAAGAGATGGATTGGTGAACGGTTAGAAATGAGAGACGAGAGAAAACCTAATCTCTCTAATCTATAATCTTTAATCTATAATCTTTTTTACTATATTTGCGCCCTTAATTCTTTGCAACATGATAAGTTTGTATATCAAGGAGTTGAAAAGCTTTCTAAGTTCTATTATCGGCTATATCATCATAGGCGTTTTCCTGATTATCTCCGGCTTGTTTCTGTGGGTGTTCCCCAACATGAACAATGTGATGGAGTCTGGATTGTCTGATTTGCAAGGGCTTTTCAGTCTTTCCCAGTTCCTGTTCATCTTTTTAGTACCCGCCATCACCATGCGCTCATTTGCTGAAGAAAAGCGCAACGGCACCATGGACCTCCTGCTCACCCAACCGCTGACCGACATGCAGATTATCTGGGCCAAGTTTTGCTCCTGCCTTACTTTGTTGGTCATCGCGCTCCTGCCAACCCTGATCTATGTCATCACCATTTATTTCCTTGGCAACCCCGTCGGCAACATCGACATGGGCAGCACGTGGGGGTCCTATCTCGGACTGCTCTTCCTGGGCGCCACCTTCATCTCCATCGGGCTTTTTTCGTCCAGTCTTACCAACAACCAGATCGTGGCTTTCATCATCGCCGCCGCCCTCTGTTTCATCATCTTCTTCGGATTCGCCTTCATTTATTCTTTTGAAGCGCTCGGGGCGTTTGGCTACTATGTCAAGAATCTGGGTATTGAGCACCATTACGCCTCCATCAGCAAGGGCGTGGTTGACACCCGCGACATTATCTATTTTTGCAGTGTGATCTTCATCTTCCTGTTCGGAACACGACTGGTTCTGCTCAGCAGGAAATGGTAACTTTTTAAACGAATGCAGCATGAAAAAGAATAACTCAAAGAAAAACAACCGGCAGACGGAAGGCGGCAGACAGTTTAAAAAGAACACCCTCGTCGGACTGTTGATCGCGCTGGCAGCCGTCATTGTCGTCAACATCATCTCCTCATTCCTGTTTTACAGAATCGATCTCACCAAGGACAAACGGCATTCTCTCTCCAAGGGCACCATCGAGATGCTGAACAACCTGGAGGACAGGGTTTATATCCGCGTCTATCTGAAAGGCAAAGACCAGCCCGCCGACTACCAGCTGTTCGCCAAACAGGTGGAGCAGGTGTTGCAGGATTTCCGCAGCTACTCCAAAAACGTCTATTTCGAGTTCATCGACCCATTGGAGGGCAAAACCACCGAGGAGGTAAACTCCATTTTGGGTGAGTTTGTGAAGAAGGGGCTCGACCCCATCCCTGTTAGCCGTGAGGATGCCAATGGCTATTCCACCCACATGGTCATCCCGGGCGCAATCATCTCCTACCGCGACCACGAGTACCCAACCAAGCTGGTTGTGGCAGACCCTGCCGGTGCAGACTGGATGCAATACTCCATCGAGGAGTTGGAATATAATTTAGTGGCTCCGATTCGCCGACTGCTGAAAACCGAAAAACCGACTGTCGCATTCCTCGACGGGCACGGCGAGTTAGACTTCTGGAACACCTGCTGGACCGGCATGAGACTGCAGCGTTTCTACAACGTCAGCCGCATCACCCTGGACGGCAAAATCAACTGTCTGAGAAACATCAGCATTGAGGATTCCGTCAAGCAGACCCTCAGATTAGGGAACAACAAATACGATGTGCTCATCATTGCGCAGCCGACGCAGCCGTTCAAGGAGTACGACAAATACATCATCGACCAGTTCATCATGCGCGGCGGCAAGGTGCTGTGGCTCATCGACAACACCACAGCCTCGCTCGACAGCCTGCAAAACTCGCCCGAGTTTTTCGCCACCCCGCGTTCGCTATATATCAACGACCTGCTGTTCACCTACGGTGTGCGTATCAACCCCAACCTGATACAGGATCTCAGCTGCCTGCCTATCCCGCAGCAAGTGGGCATGATCGGCGACCAGCCGCAATTCAAGCTCATGGCGTTTCCCTATTGTCTCGACATCGTGAACTTCGGCGACCATCCCATCGTGCGCAATATCAAGGAAATCAAATCCGAGTTTGCCGGCAGCATCGACTTGGTGGGCAAGAACGCCGACTTGAAAAAGACCATGCTGATGTGCAGCTCCGAACGGTCCAAGCTGGTGCCCACACCCTCCATTGTCACCTTGAAGGTAGGCGTAGCGCAACCCAACCCGCAGGAGTTCGCTTTTCGAAACCTGCCGGTGGCCGTGTTGGTAGAAGGTGAATTCGAATCCGCCTTCAAAGGCATCCTGCCTGTGGAATTCGACACCATCAAGGAACTCGACTTCCGTCCCAAGAGTACATATACCCGCCAGATTTTCGTCTCCGATGGCGACATTATCCGCAATCCTTTCGACCGGAAACGCAACCAGCCCTACCCTGCCGGCTACGACATCTATACCCGCAAGATGTATGACAACACGGAATTCATCGTCAACTGCGTCAACTATCTTTGCGCCGATGACGATTTGTTGCAACTGCGGTCCAAGAATTTCAGAATCGGCTCGCTGAACAAGGAGAAGGTGAGAGGACGCAAGACCTTCCTCGCCAGCATCAACATCATCATCCCATTGGCTTTGATAGCTTTGATGGGTGTGGTACTGATCCTGATGAGAAAAATCAGGTTTTCAAAGAAAATAAACAAATAGGTTCACTGAATATTAATCTTAAAAAAATAAGCTTATGAAAAAATTAGTTGCATTTGTCATGATCTTCAGCTGTGTATGGATGACTTTCGCACAGAAAGATCTCAACCTGAATGATCCCATCAAGGCGGATCCCAATGTTACCATCGGTAAATTGGATAATGGTTTAACCTATTACATCCGCAAGAACAGCTATCCGAAAGACCGCGTGGAGTTCCGTCTCGCCGTGAACGCCGGTTCAAACCAAGAGACTGACGAACAACAAGGTCTGGCTCACTTTACAGAACACATGGCTTTCAACGGTATTGAAGGTTTCCCGAGCAACAGTGTGGTTGACCACCTGCGCAGCAAGGGTGTGGTGTTCGGCGCTGACCTCAACGCATACACCAGCTTTGATGAAACGGTCTATATGATCCCCATGCCGACGGATGATCCGGGCAACATCGACCTCGGTCTCAAGATTCTGCGTGGTTGGGCTGCCGGCCTGCTGTACGACAACAAGGAGATTGACGAGGAACGCGGTGTCATCATCGAGGAATACCGCCTTGGCTTGGGCGCCTCCGACCGTATGCGCAAGGAGTACTGGCCTATCCTGATGAAGGATTCCCGTTACGCCGACCGTCTGCCTATCGGCAAATTGGACATTTTGCAAACTTTCGATTATCAGGTAATCAAGGATTTCTACAAAGATTGGTATCGTCCCGACCTGCAAGCCGTGATTGTAGTTGGCGACATTGACGTTAAGGTTGTGGAAGAGAAGATCAAGACGATGTTCGGTAACATTCCGGCCAAGCAGAATCCCAAGAAAAAAGAGATTTACGGCATCGCCCCGAACAAGGAGCCGTTGGTGGCCGTATGTACCGATCCGGAAGCCACTGGCAGTCAGGTGATGCTTATCCGCAAGCACCAGCACAAGGCCATGAAGACCATCGGTGATTTCCGCCAGCAACTCTGCATTGACCTGTATAACGCCATGTACGACGCTCGTTTCGAGGAGATGACCCAAGATCCGAAGTGCCCGTTCATAGCTGCATCTGCCGGCTACGGTGATTTCATCGGAAACACCGACATGTACGGTTCCAACGCCATGGCCAAGGAAAACCGCATCAACGATGCCGTGACCGTGCTCATGCAAGAAGACTATCGCGTGCTGAAACACGGTTTCCTGCAAACGGAGCTCGACCGCGCGAAAGAGGATTTGTTGGAACGCTACGACAAGGCAGCCAAAGAGGTTGACAAGACCGAATCGGCCAAGTTCGCTTCCCAGTACATCAACAACTTTCTGCGTCAAGACCCTATTCCGGGTGCAAAACGCGAGAACAACTTCGCCAAGAAATTGATTGAGGGTATCACCTTGGAAGAAATCAACGCCCTTGCAAAAGACTGGGTCACAGACGACAACATGGTGGCCATCATCACCGCTCCTGAAAAAGAGGACGTGAAAGTTCCGTCCAAAGAAGAAATCCTAACCATCTTGAATGACAAATCTTTAGCCAACGTACAACCCTACGTGGACACCTATAAAGATCAGGAAATCTTGGAGAAAGAGACCTTGCAACCCGGCAAAATCACCAATGTGGAGAAAATCGAGGCCGTGGGTGCAGAAAAATGGACACTTTCCAATGGTATTACGGTTTATGTCAAGAAAACTGATTATAAGAACGATGAGATTCTGTTCTCCGCCTCCAGCAAGGGTGGCAAATCTCTCTATCCTGTGAAAGACCTGGCTTCCGTTGACTTCGCCGCCGAGATTATCGACCGTGGCGGCATCGCCGGTTTGGATTACAACTCTTTGATGAAGAAAATGAAGGGCAAAAATGTTGGTGTGTCTCCAAACATCAGCCTGCTGACTGAAGGATTCTCCGGTTCCTCATCCCCGAAAGATCTGGAATTCTTCTTCCAATATCTCAACGCCTTCTTCACCAACCCGCGCATCGACAAAAATGCCTTCGATTTGGTGTTGGACGAGACCAAAGAGCAGGTCAAGATGATCACCGCCCAACCGATGTACAAATACATTGGCAAGTTCATCGAGGCTGCATACAACAACGATCCATACATGAAACAGATGTTCTCATACGATGACGAGTATTTTGCTCAGGTGGATTTCGACCGTGCTGTGAGAATTTACAAGGAACGTTTCGCCAACCCCGCCGATTTCAACTTCTTCTTCGTGGGCAACTACGATGAAAAGGAGATGAAAGAGTTTGTGGAACTCTACCTCGGCTCTATGAAGACCGAACCGTCCAAAAAAGAGAACTACGACTTGAGCGTTTTGAAACCTCGTCCGGACAAAGCTTCTACGCAGACCGTTTACGCCGGTACCGAGCAGCAAGGCTGGATGGGTATGTACATCACCAACCCCATTGAGTGGAATTATCGCAATTCCATCATCGCCGACATGATTGGCGAAGCATTGGACATCCAATTTGTCAAAATCGTGCGTGAAAAGATGGGTGATGTCTATTCCCCGATGGTGCAGATGAGTGCCAGCAAACTCCCGCAACCCGAAATGACCCTGATGATCCTGTTGGGCTGCGATCCTGCAAAAACCGACAAACTTGCCGATGCCAGCTTGAAGATTCTCAACGACTTCAAAGTCAAAGGTCCGGACAAGAAAACGATGGAATTAATCAAGAAGCAGATGTTGAGCACACGTGCCAAGAACATCCAGACCAACCGTTTCTGGCTCGGCTATATCAGCGGCAAAATCACACAAGGCGAGCCCATCGTCAACCCGTCTGAATACGACAACATCGTCAATTCTGTTACCAAGAAAGAGATGGTGGAGTTCATGAAGAAATACTTCAAACCCGAAGTCTATACGCGTGCCGACATGCACCCGACCACAATGCAGAAATAATCGTAAGGGCGAATTATCATTCGCCCCAACAAAACAATAAAATATGACCGATTACAACATTCAATACAAAATCGCGGACATGGCATTGGCCGAATGGGGCCGCAAGGACATTGAAGTATCACAAAAGGAGATGCCGGGACTGTTGGCGTTGCGCGAGAAATACGGGGACAGCAAGCCTCTGAATGGCGTGCGCGTCATGGGTTCTTTGCACATGACTGTCCAGACCGCCGTGTTGATCGAGACGCTGGTGCACTTGGGCGCGGAGGTACGCTGGTGCAGCTGTAACATCTTCTCCACCCAGGACCACGCCGCGGCTGCCATTGCCGCCACGGGCGTGAACGTGTTCGCCTGGAAGGGCGAATCGCTGGAAGACTACTGGTGGTGCACCAATCAGGCACTCTCTTTCCCCGGAGGCAAAGGCCCGCAACTCATCGTGGATGACGGCGGCGACGCCACCCTGCTCATCCATCTGGGATACAAAGCCGAGGAAGACCCCACTGTTCTGGACAAGGAGCCTTCCTCCCACGAAGAGGCAGTCATTTTCCAAACCTTGAAAGAGATCCTGAAAGAAGACCCGCACAAGTGGCACAACATGGTGAAGGAAATCAAGGGTGTGTCGGAGGAGACCACCACGGGCGTACACCGCCTCTATCAGATGATGGAGCGTGGCGAACTGCTCTTCCCCGCCATCAATGTGAACGACTCCGTTACGAAGTCCAAATTCGACAATAAGTACGGCTGCCGCGAATCGTTGGCCGACGGCATCAAGCGCGCCACCGACGTGATGGTGGCCGGCAAGGTGGTGGTCGTGTGCGGCTACGGCGACGTGGGCAAGGGCTGCGCACAGTCCATGAAGTCTTACGGCGCACGCGTCATCGTTACGGAAGTGGATCCCATCTGCGCACTGCAGGCCGCCATGGAAGGCTTCGAGGTCAAGACCGTGGAAGACGCGCTCGAAGAGGGCAACATCTACGTCACCTGCACCGGCAACTGTGATATCATTACCGTGGATCACCTCAACAAGATGAAGGACCAGGCCATCGTGTGCAACATCGGCCACTTCGACAACGAGATCCAAGTGGGCGCATTCGAGGCCCAGCCGAATATCCAAAAACGCAACATCAAGCCGCAGGTGGACGAATACATCTTCCCCGACGGACATTCCATCTTCATCCTGGCCGAAGGCCGCTTGGTGAACTTGGGTTGCGCCACTGGACACCCCTCCTTCGTGATGAGCAACTCCTTCACCAACCAGACGATGGCTCAACTCGACCTCTGGCAGAACGACTACAAGATCGGCGTGTACAACCTTCCGAAGCACTTGGACGAAGAGGTAGCCCGCCTGCACTTGAGCAAAATCGGCGTCAAGCTGACCAAGCTCACCCAGAAGCAGGCCGATTACATCGGCGTCAAAGTGGAGGGTCCGTTCAAGACCGACTCTTACAGATATTAGTGAAATGAACAAGCTGAAAGAAACCTTCGGCTACGCACTCGGCTTTGTGCTGTTCGTGGTGCTACTGCCATTAGTAATGTGGCTCTGCTCAGGTCATCCTGCACTTACAGAAGTCAACGCGGTGCAAATCATAGTCGCTCTGTTTCTGGCCATAATTGGCTTAGCATTGAGCATTTGGGCAATAATCTATATGCGACACGTGGGTGACGGCAACCCGATGGACGCTTTCGGGCACGAGGTGGCCCCTCGCACCAAACACCTGATGACAGCGGGACCATACAGACTCAGCCGCAACCCTATGCTAACGGGCATATTTGTTTATCTAATTGGCTGTTGCATATGGTTATGGACCTGGCAGTCTGTAGTGGTGTTCGTCGCGTTTGTCATTATCATGCTCGTGCAAGTGCGCACCGAGGAGAAGCGTCTCCGCGGTGATTTCGGCGAAGAATACGAGGAATATTGCAAGAGGACAGGACGTTTTCTGCCGTTCAACGTGAATTTTCGCCAAAACGATTAGTCACTGTTTGCCATAGCAGCCTTAAAACTCGTCCAGAATCTAACAAACTAAAAATGAAAAATATATTATTTCTATTATTGTTGTTCTCGGCTTGTTTTATAGGAACAGCTTATGCCGCCGATCCGGTGAAACTGAGCAGCCCCGACGGGCAATTGGAGCTAAAATTCGAAATTGTCAATGGCGTGCCGCAGTATTCCCTTGACCGCGATGGGAAACCTGTGGTATTGCCTTCCAGAATGGGTTTTACTTTGGAATGGCGCGACGACCTTGCCCACGCTTTCGTGCTGAAAGACACAAAATACAGCACCTTCGATGAAACTTGGGAGCCAGTGTGGGGCGAAGAAGCTCACATCCGCAACCATTACAACGAAATGCTGGTGACGCTGGAACAGCCCATCGGCAGCGTGGAGAGCATGGACCACTCAACAGAGAAACGCCCCACCGTGATGCAAATCCGTTTCCGTCTCTATGACGACGGGCTCGGATTCCGCTACGAGTTCCCCGACCTGTTGCCTGCCAACCTGTACCCTGGAAACATCTACAATGCACTGGTCTGCTTCTGGTTCAAAGAGGAACTGACCGAGTTTGCGATGACCGGCGACCACACCGCGTGGTGGATTCCCGGCGATTACGATACACAAGAGTACAACTACACACGGTCGAAACTCTCTGAAATCCGCAACTTATGGGAAGAAAGCCATAAAAACGGTGGCTGGCCCTGGACCGCCTTTTCAAAAACTGGTGTGCAGACAGCTATTCAGATGAAAACTGACGAAGGGTTGTATATCAACATCCACGAGGCGGCCACCCTCGATTTCCCGACCATGCACCTCGATTATTTGGATGCTTTGTCAATCAATCCTTGGGACACGATGTCTTCTGTTCCTCACCAACAGTCAAAAGCCTACACCTTCCGTGCATGGTTGTGTCCCGACGCCACCGGCTACAAAGGCCGCATCCAAGCACCATGCGTCACCCCTTGGCGCACCGTGATGGTATGCGAAAAAGCCACCGATGTACTGGCCTCGCGCCTCATCCTCAACCTCAACGAGCCTTGTGCCCTGGAGGATGTGTCGTGGATTCATCCCGTGAAGTACATGGGTGTGTGGTGGGAGATGATTTCCGGCAAGAGCACCTGGAATTACACCAACGATTTTCCCTCTGTGAAACTGGGCCAGACCGACTTTGAACACGCCACGCCAAATGGCACACACGGTGCCAACAACGCCAACGTGCGCCGCTATATCGACTTCGCTGCCGCCAACGGTTTTGACGGGCTGCTCATCGAAGGCTGGAACATCGGCTGGGAAGACTGGTACGGCAAACAGAAAGAGTTCGTTTTCGACTTCCTCACCCCCTACCCTGACTTTGATCTGCCAGCTTTGAACAAATACGCCCATGAGAAGGGCATCCGTCTCATCATGCACCATGAAAGTTCCGCCTCCACAATCAACTATGAGCATTGGATGGAGAAGGCCTACACACTGATGAACCAGTACGGCTACAACGCCGTGAAGGGCGGTTACGTGGGCACCATCATCCCGTTTGGCGAGGGCCATTACAGCCAACCTATCAACAACCACTACCATTACGCCATCGTGGAGGCTGCCAAGCACCACATCATGGTCAACTCGCACGAGGCGGTAAGACCTACGGGACTCTGCCGCACGTGGCCCAACATGATTGGCAACGAGAGCGCCATGGGCACCGAGTTCCGCGAGCGCATCCACCCCGGCCACACGTCTATACTGCCGTTCACGCGTCTGCAGGGCGGCCCGATGGACTACACACCCGGCATCTTCGAGACAGACATGGGCAAAATCGTGCCGTGGGGAAAGAAGATGAGCCACACTATCTGCAACCAATTGGGACTTTACGTCACCTTCTACTCTCCGCTGCAGATGGCCGCCGATTTTCCGGAACATTATGAACCTTATATGGATGCGTTCCAGTTCATCAAGGATGTGGCGGTGGATTGGGATACCAGCATCTATATCATGGCGGAACCTGGGGAATTTATCGTGACGGCACGTCACCCGAAAATTTCTTCGTTGAACAAGGCCGCCGATGGTGTAGGGACATTGCCTGACGGCAAGAAAGGGGTGATTTCCAATGCCACGAGGTTTGTGTATGCCATTCCCGACACTGTAGAGACGCAAAATTTTGCGTCTCTACAACAACAAAAACCCCGCGATGTTTGGTATGTGGGTGGTATCACCGATGAAAACGCCCGTGAGATTACGGTGAAATTGGATTTTCTGAAACCCGGCGTGAAATACGAGGCCACCATATATGCCGATGCACCCGATGCCTGCGGTCTTCCTGATGATTCAGAATTCAGAGTTCAGGATTCAAAATCCAAATATAATCCTCAGGCCTATACCATCACAAAGAAGATCGTTACTGCCAAGAGCGTCTTGAAATTGCGGATGGCCCCGTGCGGAGGCTTCGCGGTAAGTATTCGAGAAAAGTAAAAACATTAAGTATAAATAACATGTATAAGAAAACATTAAGAGTTCTCATTGTTGTCCTGTTATGCTGGACGGCATTGGAAGCCAACGCCCAATGGTCACTTGGCCTCAGAGGCGGATGGACGTATAACAATGTCATTCGTTCCAACTCGGGCCGTATTGACGAGACATTCTCATCGCAAAGCGGCTTTGAAGCAGGCTTACAGGCCAGCTATTCCTTCACCCAATGGTTTGCCCTCCGCGCCGACCTCTGCTATATGCAACGTTCGCACCGGATGGACCGCAACCTCAATTACCTCGAGCCGGTTTTCACGAAGTATTGTAATTCTTACCTGATGCTGCCCGTGATGGCCGACTTCTCCTTCGGTGGGGAGAAATTGCGCGGGCATGCGCTCTTGGGCGGCTACGCCGGCTATTGGCTCCAAGCACGTGTAAAGGGTCAAACATATTGGATGACAGATTATTATGTATATTTCAACGACTTTGATGAAAATAGGGAATTCAACAAGGAAGACCGCCGGTTTACAGCCGGGCTGGTCGGTGGTGTAGGATTGAGTTACGACATCGCTGCCCATTGGAGCCTCAACCTCGATGCGCTCTATTACTATGACCTGGTCAGTTTCCGCAAGGGTTACGAGCATCTGAGCGACCCGCGCTATCTGAACACCCTTACCGTCAATTTAGGCGTCTCATATAAATTCTAAAATCGAAAAATCATGAAGAAATATATCCTTGTATTGACCCTTATCGCATTGGTTTTCAACGGTTGCCGTCAAGAAGCCGATTATCATCCCTATATTGGCGAAAACGGTGCTTTGGCTTACGACAGCTATGCTGGACAGTTTGAATATCTATGGAAGTGCATCAGCACAGGTTATGTCTTCTGGGATGTGGACAACACCGACTGGGATGCCGTTTACAACCAATATATGCCTCAATTCAAAGCTCTTGACGAGAAACACGCGGCCGGCCAGGATGTGACTATCGCAGAGTTGAACCAACTGTATCAAGGTGCCATGGGCGGCATGACCGACCACCACATGACCATTGTCCTGAGGAACATCTTCCCATCGGCAAATGACAGTTATCCATACGTGATTGTCAGGCCCGGGGCCAATGAGGTCGCACAACGAGACTATTACATTGAATCGACAGGTGATGAACAAATCCATTTGCTCGCATTTCTTGGCAACATTGAATCACAATACAATATCGCTGTGCATGAATCAGCCACAGCTTACGTGGATGAAATCGGGGCAACCATCTCTTATCATTATTGTCTGTTCACCCTTCCCGACGGACGCAAGATCCCGTATCTCTGGCAATCTGCAGCAGCCATGACGCCCGTTTTGCGTTCAACGAACGGGGCCAATGGTGTCAGCGAGGCCGCGGCGCTCCTCAAACATTGGTTGACGGCCATTAAGGAAACACCCCGCAATCAGTTGGCCGGCATCATCCTCGACAACAGAGCCAACAGTGGCGGTTACCAAGACGACCTGGACTATCTGATAGGCTCATTCATCAATGAGAAAAAAGAGATTTTGAGGACGCGCTATAAAGAAGGTCCCGGCAGACTGGAGCATTCCGTCTGGACTCCTTATTACATCTATCCTCAAAGCCAATACCACCGCGACATTACCGCCGAAAACATTCCATACGTGATCATTTGCGATATCAACTCCATCAGCATGGGTGAAATCGAGCCCATGACCATCAAGGCTGTACTGCCCACGAGTTATGTCATCGGTGAGCGCACCTACGGGGCCACCGGTCCTCTGCAGCCGGTTACATCCATCAATCTAAACTACGGTGGTCCTTTCGGCAATTACAACACGATGAATCACTACATCTACACTTCCACATTTGAGGCGCAGGTGGACGGCAAGGTATTGGAAGGCATCGGACTCATCCCCGATCAGTTGATGCTTCGCAAAAACTATAACGGGGATTTCAAGCCTCAGCTGGACGCGGCCATTCAATATATCCAAGCGCACTGATTGGTATTGTGACATATCTATATGAAATAACCAACAACATGAAACGGTTTTCCAGACACTTTCTTGCTGCCATAATGCTGTGCGGCAGCCTGTCCGCCCAAGCGCAGCTATAGGAGGACCTGATTATGCTGGAGGTTAAAAGGTAGTAGAGGGTTGAGATTCGCCAAGATGCCGAAAATTATTTAATTTGCAAAGAAAAAAACAATGCTATCACAAAACCACACTATCCGCCCCGCCAAATTGCCAGATGATGCTGAGAGAATCCTTGAGGTTTTCGCGGCGGCAAAAGCCATTATGGTGGCTGACGGAAACACGAAGCAGTGGATCAATGGCTATCCCTCGCTTGAGGCCGTGAGTGCGGATATAGAGAGAAACAGGGGCTTCGTGGTGGAAGACGATGGCCGTATCGTAGCCTATTTCGCATTTTTGCCATCGCCGGAGCCTACCTACGCCACCATTTACGACGGCAAGTGGGTGGATGATACCTTGCCCTATCATGTCGTTCATCGCATTGCTAGCTTTCCGGAGGCACACGGCATCTTCCAGAGCGCCATGGAGTTTTGCTTTGCCCACGACCGGAACATCCGCATCGACACGCACCGCGACAACCGCATCATGCAGCACAATATCCTGAAACACGGCTTCCAATATTGCGGCATCATCCTCTTGGCCAATGGCGACGAGCGGCTGGCGTATCAGAAAATAATTTAAAGCTTCAGGATATTGATTGGCAACATAAGGCAAACAAACACCATCGCCTACATGAAATCCCTGCGCAATGAGAAGGAATCCGAACCGCCAACTCGCCGAATATTTTTTGCCAAGTTCCCGAATGAAATCAAGCCAAGTTCCCGAATAGCAAAAATTAAATTTTCGTAATTAATTTATTTATAGTGTTTTTGCAGCGAATTTATCGTTTTCATTATGGATGCTTATAAACCACAACTGCCGAACAGCAGGCAGCAAGTGTATTGAATATGGCTGACCCTTTGCACATCCTCCACTCCGCTATATTGCCATAAGACGCTGAATTAAAATCAATCAACAATCTTTCTATTGTTTCAGAACAAAGATTTTGATAGTTTTGGTGCGACCCATCTTGATCAAATACACACCTGTGGAGGGTACCGAAACAACCTCTCTATTGTTTTGCATCTTCCGCGGCAAGACAATCGGACGGCCCAGCAAATCGAACACGGAAATTGTCCGCTCTTCGGACAGATTGTCGGTGCATTCACTTAACTCGATTACAATATTACCGTTGAACTGATATATGTTCCATTCGTTATGATCAAACTCTTCAACAACGGTCGGAGGATCTATCTCTTCTCCAGAGATTTGCCACTCTACACTCGATTCACCACCGTTGCCCCACCACCACCAGAAGTAGGTCTGTAGTATATCCATAACAAATGTATCGGTCGATCCCCAACGGCTATAAGTATGTCCCACGTCATACCCTACAACGATAGCGTCAGTATTGTATCGACCAAAATAGTTGCCGTAAGGATCCGATTGGTGGTAGCACACATCCATGGGTATCCAGCCATATCCCTCTATCTTGAATTCTGCCCACACGTGCTTTTCGCCATTTGAATAGATGGCTACCACATGCCGAGACGGAATCCCCTTGCAGCGCAACAACGAGATAAGTATGGATGAAAGGTTGCCGGCATCACCACCTCCATCGGCAAGAATCTGACTTAACGGATGGATGCCCGTATTCGGATTAAGAAAAGTATAATTCTCCGCCACATAATCATAGCAGTTATACGCAAAGTTGACAATACCTTCACTGCTGTTCCAAATATTGTCAGCCAAAGAGCGGATGACCGGATTGTCAGGATCTACATATCCGCCTGCCGTGCTCCCCGTGTACAACCTGTATTCTTCGGATGTCATATCGTAGGAAATGCTTTCGTCAATTTGGGAGAAGTCCACATTGATGCTATGATGCGTTAATTCCGTCCTCACACCCACCATGATGTTGTCATCGGAGACGTTGTTGAATTGGAATCTGGCATAACGGTCATCTGAATTGTCCACCTCGCAATACACACCACCCTCGTAGGCCACATTATGAACCGTTTGGTACTGGTTTGTCTGGGGAATCGGGATCAATATGGACAAACGACTAATCGAAGCCCCGTTGCGCCGGAACATCACATTGTCCGTCACACGTTCCGTATATTGGGCTTTTGCCGACAATCCTATAATAAGAATTGATAAGAAAAATGTCAATTTTTTCATCATTGTGTTGTTATTATTAGACTTATTGTCAATGATATTTATGTTCTTGATGATTCCAATAAACGTTCATTGGAAAAAGCAGTGTCTTTACACCTTAAAAAAATGCCAACAATCAATTGCTGGCATTCTGTCCGGTTTGGCTATCACTACGCATTGACAAACGCAGTGAACTTCTCAGCCTGCTCTTTCAGCATGGCAACTTGCTCGTCGGTGAGATTGAACTCGCCTTTGGTCCATGCTTCGACGCCGAGGGCGATGCCCGTCTGCGGCTCTGTCATCACCTGCATTTTCATAAACTCCAACAGTTCGTTCAATTTGGCACGGCAAGAGGCGGTCTTGTTGTTGCCGCCGGCGCCGCTCACTGTCACCTTTTTGCCAACCACAGCCGTGGGGTTGGTGAAGTCGCTGATGTCCATCGGGCGGGAGAGCCAGTCCAACAAGTTCTTGAGCAGACCGGGATAGCTATAGTTGTACTCGGGCGTGAAAATCCAGATGCCGTCGGCGGCGAGGATCTCCTTCCGCACGCGTGCCACAGGAGCGGGAGTATTCGCTTCCAAGTCTTGATTCATAAACGGAACATCTTCAAATTCAAGATATTGAATATTGAATTTATTAACCAGCATCTTCTCGGCCATAGCGGCCAGCTGACGATTAAAAGACTGTTTTCTTAAAGAACCGACGATAAAAAGGATGTTTTTCATAACGATTATTTTGATTATTCTATACTTTGATTTTGCAAAAGTACAAAACATTTTCAAATTGCCAATCCAATTGCCTGAATATTCTCGTTTTGTGTACTTTTGCGGCACAATTAGCAGTAATATGGATTTGTGAATCATATAAACAAACGAATCACCATAACATGAACCCTATCCGCCAAGATTTACAAGTATATATTGAACGTGAGATACTGCCGCGGTACGACAGTTTTGATGCAGCGCATCAGCGCGACCATGTGGAAATGGTCATCCGCCAGAGTCTGGAACTGGCCGAGCAGACGGGCGCAGATGCGGAAATGTCGTATGTCATTGCCGCTTACCACGACACCGGCCTGTGCGAGGGACGCGAGCGGCATCATTTGGTTTCCGGAAGTATTATCCGCGCCGACCGGAATCTGCTCCGATGGTTCTTGCCCGAACAGATAGAGACAATGGCCTGCGCGGCGGAAGATCACCGTGCTTCGGCGGACCACGCCCCGCGCACACTTTACGGGCGCATCGTGGCAGAAGCCGACCGCTTCATCGACCCGGTGACTATTGTCCGCCGCACCGTGCAATTCGGGCTGGAACATTATCCCGAACTTGACAAAGAGGGACACTATGAGCGGACCATCCAGCATCTTCACGAAAAATACGGCCATAACGGGTATCTCAAACTGTGGTTTCCGGACTCCCCCAACGCCCGACGACTGGAGCAACTGCGCCAAATGATTGACGATGAACCGCAAATCCGCCGCATCTTTGACGAATACTGGATTGGTCATTTAGCATAAAAGTTGTACCTTTGCCCCGTAAAACATTTAACCTCCAAAGAATATGTCAACAATTTACGATTACAAGCCCCTGAACAATAAGGGTATGGAAGTGGACTTGGCCCAATATGAGGGCAAGGTCCTGATGATTGTCAACACTGCCTCCAAATGCGGTTTCACCCCGCAGTATGACGGATTGGAAGCTCTTTACCAAAAATACAAAGACCAAGGTCTGACCATTATCGGCTTCCCCTGCGACCAGTTCGCCCACCAGGAGCCGGGTTCCGATGAGGAAATTGCAGAATTCTGCCGCCTCAACCACGGTGTGACTTTCCCTCTGATGAAAAAGATCGACGTCAACGGCAGCGAAGCGCACCCCATCTACGAATATCTGAAATCGCAGGCCCCGACCGAAGAGTACAAAGGCTTGAAAGCCAAAGCTTCTGCAGCATTGTTCAAGACCCTCAGCAAGAGCGTGGAAAAAGAAAGCGACATTAAATGGAACTTCACCAAGTTCCTCATCTCCCGCGACGGCAGCACAATAAAGCGTTTCCCGCCCACCACAACACCGGAAGAGATGGAGAAGGATATACAGGACATGCTCGGCTAAAACAACTGATGAACAAACTACGCCTTCTAACGGCAATATTTCTCCTGTGCGCCTCGTGCGTGTGGGCACAGACCGACTCTGCCACGCTGGTAAATGCGGCGTGGCAGGTGGACTCACTGGACGGCATGGTGCTGAAAAAAGTACACTTTACCCATCACGAGTATTTCAATAGCAACCAATTCATAGCGATATTGGAGATTCCGGCGCAGTCGGGCAAACGGCTGGCTTTTGCCTACGAGCCCGAGCGCACCCCCACCTCCGTCATAGCCCAACGGCACGATGCGGTGGCCGCCATCAACGGTTCTTTCTTCGACATGGACAAGCACCACCCTGTATGCTATCTCCGCATTGATGGCGAGGAGCTGGGCGAGAACACGCCGGGCACGGACACCGTCAACAGGAAATATTATCAATATGGCACGTTAGTCCTGCGCGAGGGCGCGCCACACATCCTGCGCACGGACAGCGCGCGCACATGGGAACGCTCGCTGCCTGACAGCAACGTGATGACCGCCGGCCCCTTGCTGATCCTCCGGGGCGAAACACAACCCTTCCGCCACGACCGCACGTTTGTGAGCAACCGGCACCCGCGCACTGCCGTGGGCATCCGCCCCGACGGTACCACCCTGCTGTTCGTGGTCGATGGGCGCACCAAAGAGTCGGAAGGCATGTCACTGGATGAGCTGACCAGCACCCTTCACTGGCTGGGATGCAAAGATGCACTCAACATGGACGGCGGAGGCTCCACCACCCTGTATATCAAAGGAAAACCTTACGATGGCATCGTCAACTACCCCATCAACAATGGCCGATTCGACCACACCGGAGAACGCGGCGTGTCAAATGCCATACTGGTCGTAAAAAACAGGTAAAAGGTACAAGGTGCAGGGTACAAGGTCGGTCTCCAGTCTCCAGTCTTTCGTCTAAACTCTCAACTCTAAACTCTAAACTCTCAACTATATATCCTCAGCCTCACCCCATCAAACCGCGTGTTGTACCTGCGACAGGGGTATTTCGTCGGACCGCCAAGCTGCATTCCATCCAGAATATTGTACGTGGAACCGCACAGCGAGTCAATCAGACGCAGACCGTCAGGGGCCACATATAGCCACGATTCCTTCTCCTCATAGTCGTAGGGACAGGCACGGTCGAAAGCGTTGAAATTCCACTCGTCAATCCGATACACAATAATGCCATTCACGCCGCCGGTCAGGTATTCATATCCACCATACGTGTTCAAGCGGTAATACTGGACATCGTTGGGATAGATCACGAAATCTATCTTCACGTACGGCACCGGATTGTTGTAGATATCACAACAAACCAGGAGCGGCAAAACGCATATCAGGAAAACAATAATCTTCTTCATAATGATTAATAAATGCCTGGAAATATCTTATAGCGCTTCAAATCGGTGAACTCTTTTCCGAAAAACTGGGTGTAACGTTCATAGACAGCCTTGGAGCGCGGGATGATATTGGCACAAGTCCAGAGCAGGAATACAAAGCCGGAGATGGACCAAGTAAGGATGGCAAAACCCAGCCATTCCAAAATTTCACCCGTGTAGTTTGCGGAGCTGATTCTGTTGAACGGCCAACCTTTAGGCAAATAGTAGTTATTGTCGGTGATATCGGTCCGCAAAGCGCGTATAATGCGGTCGGAGTGCAGGTTGATGACCATGCCGAACAAAAAGATGCAAGTGCCGAGAATGAACTGCCACGACCAGAACCAGGAAACCGGATAGGCATCGGCGGGGCAGAAGAAAAAGAGCCAACCGCCTTGCATGATGGCATTCAGAGTATTAAACACAAAACCTGTGATAATGATGGAGATGGGCATTTTGCTTTGTCCTTTCATCAAGAGAGGAAAGATGAACGACCTTTGGAAATAGTGGAATTCAAAGAAGAAAAACATCACAAAGGTCACGATGTTAAACGGTTTGACACCCTCCAAAGTGGAGATATAATAGAGCAACAACATGGTGAAAAACACGGGAGACTCCATGATAAACCAACCCAAGTTGCTGCGCACCGACATGCCCCATCGGTTGTTGAAAGTCATACCGTAGGCCGGGGTCACAAACTGCAAGGTGATGAAAACACCCACACCGAGTACCGACATCACAATCAGGATATACTCATATATCTGGCTGAAAAATTCCATAATCTGCTGTTTTTAGGAAAAATCTGTTCCGTTAAAAATCTTTTTGCGTTTGAAATAATGCAGAAAAACGACCGACTTTGGATAGGTGTCGGTGTAGGCCAGTTTGGGAAGTGTATTGCGTTTGGCTTTGCAGTGAGCGTAATTCTTATAGAAATCACGCATAGCCTTATAGACAGCGATAAAATCCTTGAAATGTCCTTGCAAAAGGAAGAACACAGCGGCCACTTGATCGAGAAAGAATTTCACCACCAAAGTCCGTTTGATGCGTTCATCGGGCAAGTTCTTGAGCAGCAGAAACAGGTTGTTGCGGAAGTTAAGGTAGGTTTTGTAGGAGTTGTTCTTGGGCAGGGTACCGCCTCCGATATGATATACGACCGAGTTGGGGTTGAATTTGATTTTGTAGCCCGTATTCTTGATACGCCAGCAGAAGTCAATTTCTTCCATGTGAGCGAAGAAGTCGGGGTCGAGGCCGCCCATGGTGCGATAGACATCGCTGCGCACGAACATAGCTGCACCGGAGGCCCAGAAAATGTCCGCCTCCGTGTCGTACTGCCCGTGGTCCTTCTCCAGATTGCCGAACACGCGCCCGCGACAGAACGGATAGCCATATTTGTCAATGTAACCGCCCGCAGCCCCTGCGTACTCAAACTCGTCGCGATGGTGGTACGACAGCAACTTGGGCTGAACGGCCGCGATGGTCTCGTTGGCGTCCATCATCTCCACAATGGGCTCTATCCAGTGCTCCGTGACCTCAATGTCGGAGTTCAGCAGGCAGAAATACTGCGCATCCACCTTCTCCAAAGCCATATTGTAGCCGCGGGCAAAACCCTCGTTGCACTCATGCTCTAACACGCGAATATGAGGATAGTTTGCTTTGAGAAAAGAGACTGAGTCATCGGAGGAGGCATTGTCAGCTACCACAATCTCCGCATAATCAGGCAAATACTTCACCAGAGCAGGTAGATACTGCGCCAGAAATTTCTTTCCGTTCCAATTCAAAATGACAACAGCCAGTTTTGCCATGCGGTTTCAGTTTTAAAGAGTGCAAAAATAAAAAAAATCCGTATCACTGCACTTTCACCTCATCCGTCATGATCCACACCTTCTCGCCGGGGGCGGCGTGCCATTCGGGCAATTTCTCCACCGGCTCGGCCTCGATGCGGATGTATTTGACCTTTTGGTTCGGAATCTTGTGGCGCAAAATATAAACTTTGGGCTTACTGTTGGCCTCCAAAGTCGGATTAATCGGCAGCGCAACCTCTTCGGGCTTGCTGAACTTCTTGCCGTTCTTGGAATACGACACCGTCACCTTCTGCGGCAGGAACACCCACTGCGAGGGGTGGTGCGCGAAACTGAGGGTGACGGTCAATGAGTCTTCTTGACTCTCATCAAACTTGCATTGCAGTTGCATTGGCACACCATTATAGCCGACCCATCCTTCGTGAAAGTTGGCGGGGTTGCCGATTCGTCCATCTTCCAGTTTGCGCTTGGGATATTCATTATAAGGAGCATCGGGTTCGCTTTTCAAAACCTGTTCTCTTTTTCCCGCCGGAACAACGCCGCTTATACTTCTGCATCTGGTGCTTTGAATTGAATATTTCTCATAAATATTGTCCACAAAACATGAATCAAACCATTCGTTTTCGCCTATTTGCAGGTGAAAGGAAAACTCCCGAAATTGGCTGGCAACTAAATCTTTTTCCCGGATACCAGGACCGCATGTGGCCGTTCCCAACCCAGCCTGCGCATAGTCAATATTTAAAGTATAGTATCCGGTCCGTTCCAACTCGTTGGTGTGACGGGCTTGCTCGATGTTTTCGTCAGAATAAGGATAAATACTGAATTGGCAATTACGACCCTCTATTTGTGCGGACAACATTCGTTCATGCTCTTTGTTGAAGAGCGAAACATAGCGTGTTTGCATCCGATTGCCTGCCGCCTGCGGACGTACATACTGGTGGAACAGGTCGTCAGTCGGGGCTTCGTAGTGGCCTAAGAAGCCGCACGCTTGGCGGTCTTTGTATGTTTCCTGCGCATAACCCACCCATTCGGTAGTCATCAACTCATCCGAAACCTTCATCTGCACACCGACTTTGGGGATAGAGGGCACCCAAAATGCCGGATCAATTTGATAGAAAACGTATAAGTCTCCCGTGGGTTTTATTCGATACCAAGTCGTGACAGTGAATACATGCTCATCATTTTCATTCGTGGCCGATTGTCGAACACTAATCTTCAAATCATCATGGTTGGATTTTCTAACATAATCTTCAATGGTTAAATCAGAAAGATAGGTGAGATTGTCCAGTCCGATTCTGCGCCAGAGCAGCTCGCCGTGACCATCTACGTGATCGTTGTCCGTGGGTGGCCGCCAGAAATTAAGCCGTGGGCCATCCACTACCACGGGTTTGCCATCTTTCTTGATGGTGGTGATATACCCTTCCTTGCCGTCAAATACAATTTCTATCTTTCCAGCGTTGACAATCAGCATGTTTCCTTCCCAACGGTAGGTCACGCTGTCGGTGAAGAAGCCAAAATTAGCACCTTGCGGCTTGAATGTCGGCACCGGCAGCTTGAACTGCTCGTAAGCAATTACCATTCCCAATCCCCTTTCACCTCCTTCACCTCTTGTACCCCCTTCACCCTTTGCACCCTTTGTGTCCTTTGTATTAACTACATAGAAATCCAGCATCACATCCCGGCCAGGAGCAATGGTGTCTAAATTCCGTACGGCTTCTACAATCTCCTGGGGCATTGTGAAATAACCGGTGTCGTGCGAGGCAAGCTTCATCGGCACCATCGGGATAAAGCCAGAAAGCGGCTCTCCCGGCCATGGTGGCCGCAAAAAGCTATCAGGATGCACGGCGGGCTCGTGCGCCACATCCGGACGCAGGCGATACAGCAACGTATATTCTTCCAAGTTGCTGAAATCGAAGCGGTTGATGATGCGAAACCTCAATGAATCCGGGTCAACCATCTCAATCTTGATGGGCTGATACACTTTCCGCACCTCAGCCAACTGCGGGTGAGGCTTGCGGTCGGGACCCACCAAGCCATTGATGCAGAAGTTGCCGTCGGAGGGCATGTTCTCCCCGAAGTCGCCACCGTAAGTGAAATACTCATTGCCTTGCGCGTCCTTTGTCAGCAGACCCTGATCCACCCAGTCCCAGATGCAGCCGCCCTGCAGTTGCGGGTACTTGTAGATGGTGTCCCAGTAGTTCTGGAGACCGCCGCAGCTGTTGCCCATCGCGTGCGCATACTCGCACATGATGTACGGGCGCGTTTGCGGTTCGCGGGCGTAGCGGGCGAGGTAGTCCACCGAGGGGTACATAATCGTCACGATATCGGTGTTGCGGTCGTAGAGGGCGCGTTCGTACTGAATGGGGCGGGTGGTGTCCTTCGCTTTCAGCCAGTCGTAGGCCGCCTCGTAGCACACACCGTTGCCCGACTCGTTGCCCAACGACCACGAGATGATGCAGGGATGGTTCTTGTCGCGCTCGTACATATTGCGGGTGCGGGCCACCGTAGCCTCCTTGAAGTCAGCGCGTTTCGCCAACGACTTCTCCCCATACCCCTGCGCGTGCGACTCGGCATTGGCCTCATCGATGACATAGAGACCATAGTAGTCGCACAGCCGGTACAGCTCAGGCGAGTTGGGATAGTGGCTGGTGCGTATCGTGTTGATGTTGTTGGCCTTCATCAGCCGGATGTCCTCCTCAATGCGGTTGTCTGCCACGTGTCCCGTCCTTGGGTCGTGCTCGTGGCGGTTCACCCCGCGGATGGTCACGGGCACCCCGTTCACCAACAATTGTCCGTTCTCAATGCGGATGATGCGGAAACCGACCTCCACATCAATCCAATCGTATATGCGGAATTCGCCCTTTTGATTAACCTTGTTGTCTTCCAAATAAATTTTTACACGATGCAGGTTCGGGTGTTCCGCCGTCCAGGTTTGCACATCGGGGATGGTAAAATGGAAATGGAGGGTTTGTTTGCCGGGATTGGCAAATGTGACGTTTTGGGTTTGGCGGATGGTGGATGGTAATGGTGACATTTGTAGAGACGCGCCATGGCACGTCTCTACATTGACGGTCAATGATAATTCCGAATTTTCGGGCAAATTGTCCGACAAATTCTCCACCGTCACCTCCACATCCAAAACCCCGTTTTTGTACGTCGAATCCAAATCCGCCACAATCTTGTAATCCAAAATGTGCGTTTTGGGTTGGGTGTAGAGGGTGATGCCACGCTCGATGCCGCTCAGCCGCCAGAAATCCTGGCACTCGAAATAGGAACCGTCGCTCCATTTGAAGACCTGCAGGGCGATGAGGTTGCGCTCCCCGAATTTCACAAACTGGGTGATGTCGAACTCGGAGTTGGTCTTGGCATCCTCGCTGTAGCCCACAAACTCGCCGTTCACCCAAAGGTAGAAGCAGGATTTCGCGCCCCCGATATTGAGGACAACCTGCTGCCCCTCACTGATTTTGTCGATTTCCACCCATTTGCGGTAGCTGCCCACGGCGTTGCCCTTCACGGGCACTTTCGGCAACTGGCTGTTGTCAAAATCGTTAGTGGTGTTCACATAGACGGGCACGCCGTAGCCGTTCAGTTCCCAGTTGCCGGGCACGGGAATGGAGTCCCAACTGCTGTCGTCGTAGTCAGTGCGGAAAAAGTCCGTGGGACGCTCATCAGCGTTGGGCGCATAGTGAAATGTCCACTGGCCGTTGAGCTTCGTTACGTATGGACTCTGGAAAAGGTTGTTCTGCGGGATATTAGCTCTCGGGTAGAGCTTGTTGACCTCGAATACGGCGGGGTCCTGCCACTCGGTGAAGGTCTGCGCGGAGAGACCGAGGGAAATGAAAAAAAACAGAAAAAACAGAATCTTTCTTCTCATGAAAATCTATTGTTTCAGGTTTTCTAAGGGTTTACCATTATAGGTCGGTGACGATTCTGCCGCTTCTTCAACATAAGTTTCCAACTGACCGTATTCATAAAGTGTATCACTGGGGAGATCTATCTGGTCATTCCAATAGATGCAAGTACGACTGGTGTCAATAGAAACATTTGGCCACAAAGATGGATTTGTTTCCAACATTTTGAATACAGGAATAGTATCAATATCCTCTTTCACATTATATAATACTGTTTCTCCGTTATCAAAAACAACACGAAGAATATAATTGTCAAGGGGCGTTATGGATTTAATTCGGGGTATCATATTATTGATGATGATTCCGTAAAAGTGAGAGATTTCGGGCATGTTTTCATTATTCAATAGGATGTGCAAATATACATTTTTTTCATCACCACGCAATGTGAATAGTTATGTCTTTTTAGATAGTGTGTTCTGCTTTCGTTTACATTCAACACCCTTAACGTGGGGAGATTTGTCTCTTCTTTCCCAAATGAAAAACGACGGTTCACAATTTTGTGGACCACAAAATTGTAAACCGTCCGCAAATTATATTGTATTATGCTGATTTATTGGGGTTTATTAAAAAAACTATTCAATAAAAACCGTCATATTCTCAATTTCCCTGTCCCCGAAGGAAGAATGCACCTTGATTTCTCGAAATGTGATGGAGGTGTTGGTCGGAGCTGTGCGAATAGTCTGTTGAACGGATTGAGGTATGGTGTCGCCTTTACAAACGGTATCCACCACAACTTTGCCTTTTCGGATAATGGTTATCCGGAAGGACTCTACAGTCCATTTGATATCGTAAATAAAACCCACATTCATAGTTGCTCGAAGTATTGGATGCTTCAACATCTCTTCTGCTGTACAATATGTTTTGTATCGATTACATATATTTGCTCCGAGGAAAAGAAATGGGTCAGGCACCTTATACACTAGGAATTTTGAAGATCCCATCTCGTTCATTGTTTTAGTGTCAAGAATGGAGACCGTCACCCGTTTCCCCATCATAGAGTCTGGCGTGATTAGATAATAGCGGTCTCCTTCCTGTTCTATGCGCCCCGCAGAAGTAACAAGAGTGACATTATCAGCACTGACATCGCTATGGAGGACTAATGGACAAGGTAAGTCGGCATATATAACCGCTGCACGCAAAGGTTCGACATAGGCGCAACTTTGCGCCTGAAGAACCATTGTCAAAAACAAGATGATTATTGATAAGAGGATTTTTTTCATCGTAGAATAATTTGTTAGTAATGAATAGGTTTTACAAAGATACATTTTTCTTATTGTTCTTTATCCCAGCAGTCTGGAAAGGTCGCCGCTGAAAAATTGTTCAAGAGGCATGGTGTTTCCGCCCACCACTAAAGAGTATTGAGGATGGTACTTTTGGTTAAAGGTGTTCAGACCGCTATTTTGTTGACGTCTTCCGCTCTTCACCTCAATGGCTACCAACTTATCACCACGAACAATCACAAAATCAACTTCTTCGTTGTTTTCACGCCAATAATAAAGTTGATATTCCAATTCGTCCGCTTGGTCAAGCAAATAGCAACCCACGGCAGATTCCACCCAACGGCCCCATAGCTCAGGATGGGTATAGGCTTTTTCAAAAGTCATACCATCACTCATCACAGTGAGCAAGGCATTGTTGAACACTTGCAGTTTGGGGATAGAATTATACTTGCGGGCATTGTCTATCGCATATTTCTGCAATCCGATAAGAAGTTTGCTTTCTCCCAATATTTCCAAATAATTGGCCAAAGTGGTGGCATTTCCTGCATCTTGAAGCATGCCAAGCATCTTGTTGAAGGAGAGCAATTCGCCCGAATAGGCGCAACCGAGGTGGAAGAGCTGGTGCATCAACGCAGGCTTGTAAATGTAGGTGGTTTGCAGCACATCCTTTTCAATGGCGGGTGCCACAATGGCATCACGCACATATTTCCGCCATCTTTTTTCATCAGATAGATAAGATGCACTGCCCGGATAACCGCCGAAATAGACATATTGGTCCATATTCCATCCAAATGCTTCGTGCATTTCCTGATAAGACCAATGTCCCATTTGCAGCATTTCGAAGCGGCCCGCAAGCGATTCCGAAAGCCCCTTTTTCAAAAGCAGTCTGGAGGAGCCAAGCAGCACCACTTTCAAATTCAAATCGTCAAAAGTGTCGGCATCCCACTCTTTTTTAACCTGCTCACTCCAATTCTTGATTTTGTGGATTTCATCTATGACGAGAAGAAACTCCGTATGCGCATTGAAGCGCATTTGGGCACGAGCCTCCTCCCAACGCGCCGGAATCCAACCCGTGTCGTCAGGATCCACAGCATCCGCACTGAGAAACAAATATGGAACAGCTATTTCTTTCAGCACCTGCTTTACCATCGTGGTTTTGCCTACCTGTCTTGGACCTGCAACTACATGTATCGTTTTTCGTAATTCCTTGATTCTCGACATCAAAAGGGCATTGTGTTTCCGCCTAATCATAACACTTTTAATTTAAATGCGGCAAAGATATTAAAATCTCCGATTCTTCCCATAAAAATCTTCAAATCTTTTCATAAAAATCTCCGATTCTTTATAATAAAATCTGCGATTTCAACCATCAATCAGTATCTACAAATCTGATATTCAGATGGTTATTTACCGTTTTTACTCGTTTTTGATAAAAGAAAAATTCTTCAGGATCCCGTTTTTCCATACAGATAAAACATACTGTCCAGCGGGTATATTTCTGTTACCCAATGAGATAGTTTTATCATTTAAGATACCTCCCGCCACTTTCTGGCCAGCGAGATTGAAAATTTCATAGTCTGCCCCGAGATATTCCAGGGGACACTCTATATTGAGCTTGTCGATTGCGGGATTGGGATAAATCCGGAAATTCTCTTCGGACAAATTCGGCACGACATCAGGATTGTCAGAGATGCCAAACTGGCTCAAGTAGGGAAGAAGATATTCGCGTAAGTTCAACCGTTGGAGTGCTGGTGAAATATCTATAACATAATCCATTACGGAAAAAGAAGTCTGCTCGTTGGTGATGTAGTAATCCAAGGCATTGTGGGTGGCAATAGCTTCAATCTGAGCCCGGGTCGAGAAATCGAAATCCAGTCGCCGTTTATTACCCGAAAAGAATCTATTTCCTTGAAAATCATACAATAATATCATAAACGGATGAAGCGATGACAATAAATTCACCGGGTCATAATCATAGCCGCAAAGAACAACCAGTCGATATTCAGGCATGTATGCAGCTCCCGTAACCAGTCCACCCACATTATAGCTTTCGTGCCGGCGCGCGATGTGGGTGCCGGGGGTCTTGGGAATGCTGTAAATCGTGGTTTGGGTGGAGACCCACTCTTTGGTGAACATATAAATGCTGTCGTCGGAGACGATAAACGCCTCGCAATCAAAGTCGGCGGCCTGGGGATTGGGTGTAAAATCCGTTTGGTCTTGGTATGAAAACGCTATCGTATCTATCTCAACAGATTGATTCAGAATGGATTCCTTACAGATTCTCAAAATATGGAGATCCTGCCGGTTACCGTTGTTATTGCCCACATCACCGAAATACAAGTAGAGACTGTCTTGGGAGATTTCCTCCACATCATCATTTCGGAGGCCGTTGATACAGAAGGTTTCCATGAGGTACGCGCTGGTGGAGTCAATGTGATAAAGGCAACTGTCTTTGTAATCGTTAAAGGTCCAATAACCATTGTCCCAATAGAGCAGAGACGAGGATCCCTGCATCAGCGGATCCAGCAAGCCCACCCCATCCGCCGTTATGATGGTCGTGGCATACACGCATCCCCCGTCGTTGCTGGTGGCATTGGGGTTGTAATTGACCGCCAGCGAATCGGTGCACCCGCACACCTGCGCCCGGACGCAAAAGGCAGTAAGAAACAGCAGAAATAGGACAACGATATTTCGCATAGCAAAACAATAACAGATGCAAAGGTACATTTTTTTCATCATTGTGGCATTTATGAAATTATTTGCTACTTTTGCATCGCTGTTATGCCCGACGGCATGACAATGTTTTATTAAGAAAGCGCATTTTCGCTTTATTCGGCTGATGTGAACTTCGACAACTCACAAATGTGAATAAGAATAAAGGAGAAAATGATTGCTTCCCATGGTTTGTATTCTCTTGATACATCCATAGTGGGGCAATTCATGATACCTTATTTGTTCACAGGGAGTCGAAGCCCTACATCAGCGATAGGGTTGAGATGGATGGCCTCACTTTCTTGTATTAAGTAATGTCTGCAAAGGCCGTGCGGACAACAGAACTCTAAAAAGATGAAAAGAACAAGAACTCTGACGATGGCGGCTATGTTTGTCGCCGCATTATGCTTCTCTTCCTGCGACCACAACAACGGTGAAGGTGGCAATGGTGGTGGCGGCAACAGCGGTGGTGGCAGCAATCACGAATACCCTTCCACAGCAGATGTAATTCCAAAAGCAGTAAAAGATATTGATGGCAACTGGTATGATGCTGTACGCATCGGCAACCAAATCTGGATGGCTGAAAATCTTAGAACTACTCGTTATGCAAATGGGATAGAAATCCCATTGGGTGATGATGGTTCCAAAACCTTACCTCAACGTTATTATCCGAACAATAATATAACAAACGTGAGAAAATACGGTTATCTGTATAACTGGCCAGCTGTGATGCATGTGGCATCTAGCAGCAATGCAAATCCAAGCGGCGTGCAGGGTATCTGTCCAGATGGCTGGCATGTGCCGAGTAAAGCGGAATGGGATAAGTTGACATACTACTTAGAAGGGCAACCGAAATATTGGACCAATGGAAATTCCGACTACATCGCCAAAGCTCTCGCTAGCAATCACGATTGGACACAAGATTTACCTGATTCTATTTCAAGTCAACTTGCCAACTTACCAGTTTACGACCCAATCAACTCACCAGGCCACAACCTATCTACAAACAACGCAACAGGCTTTTCGGCAGCTCCTGCAGGTTTAGGTAAGGGTGCTGGTGATATCGGCTTTTTCGCCTATTTTTGGAGTTCCACAGAGGAATATGACTTGGGTCCATTCTGTATTGGGTTAGTCACTTGTTACCCTATAGTACTCAGTAGTCCGATCCAAAAAAACATTGGTTTATCCGTCCGTTGCGTGAAAGATTAAATCTGTTTGTTTTTTTGTCAACGATTGAATTTCGCGGCGGCGCGCGCCGTGTTCCATCGCAAATTTCTCGTGCGCCGCGATTCTCTTCCACCGCACAACCTATCCCAGGGGCCGATGCCCCTGGCTACAGGGCCTTGACCCCTAAAGGGGTCTGCCCACACACAATTCTCCTAAGATTGCTCGAACCTCGCTTCTTTCAGAATCTCAAACTACATCCCTAACTGCTCAACTCTATCACATTGGCGAGATGGTGGAAACGGGGAGGCAGGCCGTAGGTCTGCCAGGCTTGGTAGCCCAGGGTAAGGCACACGGTACGGGTGCCGCCACCCTGGGGATATGCGGCCCCGCCGCATAATCGCGGCGTAGGACACAAGTGCACCGAAGCAACCATTTCGCCGCCGCGAAAGGATGTCGCTAAGTCAAATGCTTGCCACAAATCTCCGAACCTGTCGGCTCACCACATCTCTTCCGACCATCCATGGCCGATGTCCCAGTGAACATCTACTACAAAATCAAAATCCTCCGGGAGGTTGAATTCATCCTCTAATGTCTCACGGAATTGCTGCTGATCAACCAGCTGTCCCTGAACACCCTCAATCAACCAATGCCCCACATAAACCTGAAATTTTCCGGTCTCCTCATCCAAAAAAATACGGCCACGGGGTATCATTGTGTAGTTGTGCTCTCCGTAAAAAATGGATGTCTCATCATTTTTTGATCGTGCACGATGGTGCTGTTTTTGCCAATAGGTTTTATGCAACTTGTCAATTGTGGCCTTCCCATTTATAAAAACAGCCATTTCAGCATCCTTCTTCTCAACCCCGAACAAAGTATCGCTCATTATGTCGTACCAGAAAATGCCTACCTTGGGTTTTCCGTTGTCCATAAAACCCTTCATAGCAAGGCAAACATTCTTATGCTCCTGTTCGTTAGAATAATGTATATCGTTCTTATCCGCTGTCATCTTTGAATTTTTTGCTCGGCAAAAATACATTTTTCATCCTTTCCTCACATCCTTCACCACCACTCTTCCTTCCATCACACAAAATTTCACCTCGTAACCCTCGAACTGGAACCCATACACGCGGGTTTCATCGTCATGGTAGGCAGGGCGCGGATCCTGCGCAAGCACCTGCCGCAACTTCTCTGTCGTGGCTTTTGGCATCTTTTTGGCTATCTCCTCCGGAATCTCCACTTCCACCAGATAATCTTCGTGCTCCTGCGTAAACCCTTTGGTGGCCTCCGGATGACAGTCGGTGGTGAGCAGATAGGGCTTGATGTCGTAAATCGGCGTGCCGTCCATGAGATCCGCACCACCCACAAGGAGCGTCGGATTCTTTGGAGACAGGTCAACCTCAATGAGCTCCACACAGGAGAGCCCGATGGGATTGGGACGGAAGGGTGAGCGCGTGGCAAACACACCCATCCGCTTGTTGCCCCCGAGCCGCGGGGGACGCACGGTAGGCGACCACTGTTCCTGACGCACCTCCGAGAACCCCCAAATCAGCCAAATGTGCGAAAATGCTTCCATGCCGCGCAACGCCTCTGCATTGCGGTACTCAGGCTCAAAAACAATACGCGTGCGCAACGACGGCACCAGCCCGCTCTGTCGCGGGATACCGAACTTGGAGGGAAATTCACTGTGTGCGTAGGCGATGGTGGTTAGGTTCATGAGGTGAAGGGTGAAAGGTGGAGTGGGTACAAGAGGGGAAAAAGGTGAAAGGGGTGAAAGAGGTAAAAGTGATATAGTAGATTAGGAGGATGCAAAGATGCGAAAAAAATCAAAGTCAGCATCCAAAAGGCTTTTCTGGCAATTTCCTTCCATTTTTTATTTAACAATCATCTCTTAAAAAAGACATTTATGCTTGATATTCAATTATTTAAAATTATATTTTTAAGAATCTTCTGTTAAAAAACACCCTGTTTTCGTATGGTAAAAAAGCGTATCTTTGCGGTCTATTAACTCAAAAAAACTTTAACCTATGGAAAAAGAAACATTACAAGGCAGCGTCAATGCCGAAAAGTTGAAAGTGCTGAATTCGACGCTGGAAAAATTGGAAAAACAGTTTGGCAAGGGCTCCATCATGCGCATGGGCGACACCAAAGTTGAAGATATGGACGTGATTTCTACCGGCTCCATCGGGCTGGACGCCGCACTGGGTGTGGGCGGTCTTCCGAAGGGACGTATCATCGAAATTTACGGACCCGAGTCTTCCGGTAAGACCACTTTGGCCATCCACGCCATCGCGGAGGCGCAGCGCAACGGTGGCATCGCCGCCTTCATCGACGCGGAGCACGCCTTCGACCGCTTCTATGCTGAAAAACTGGGCGTGAACACTTCCGACCTGCTGATTTCGCAACCCGACAACGGCGAGCAAGCCCTGGAAATCGCCGACAACCTCATCCGCTCGGGTGCCATCGACATCATTGTCATCGACTCCGTGGCCGCCTTGACCCCGAAGAGCGAGATTGAGGGTGACATGGGCGACTCCAAAGTAGGCCTGCAGGCCCGACTGATGTCACAGGCTCTGCGCAAGCTGACGGCCACCATCAACAAGACCGGTTGCTGCTGCATCTTCATCAACCAATTGCGTGAGAAAATCGGCATCATGTTCGGCAACCCAGAGACCACCACAGGCGGCAACGCTTTGAAATTCTACGCATCCGTGCGCTTGGACATCCGCCGCCAGGCCCAAATCAAAGACGGCGACACCTCCGTCGGCAACCACGTGAAAGTGAAAATCGTCAAGAACAAAGTGGCGCCTCCATTCCGCACGGCCGAGTTCGACATCATGTTCGGCGAGGGCATTTCCAAACGTGGCGAAATCATCGACTTAGGTGTAGAATACGGTATCATCAAGAAAGCCGGCTCCTGGTTCTCCTACGGCGAAACGAAGCTGGCACAGGGCCGCGAGGGCGTGAAACAGGTTCTGGCCGACAACCCCGAACTTTCCGACGAACTGGAAGCCAAAATCCGCGAGGCCATCAAAAACAACCAACATTAAACCGTTTTATGAAAAATCGCATAGTCCTTCTATTATTATGTGCGCTCGTCACCTTTTGCGGCTGCCAAGACAACAAGAAATATGCAGGTCTGCCGAAGGAACTGGCCGCTCTGTGCAAAGAGATAGACAAGCATCCCAAGAACTCCGAGCTTTACTACCAGCGAGCTGACTATTACTACCATCACAAAGATGTGGACAAGGGTATCGCTGACATGCAGACCGCCATCCAACTGCAACCCGACAGCAGCAAGTATTATATCATGCTGTCAGACCTGTATTTTGCACAAGTGGAGACAGACTTGGCTGAGGAGATGCTGGAAAAAGCCATCCAGAAAGAGCCGAAAAACAACGAGGCCCGACTCAAATTGGCAGAGCTGTATTATCTACAGAGTATGCTCACCCAGTGCGACAAGACGCTGGACGAGGCTATCAAATTGCAGAAATACAACCCGAAGGCTTATCTTATCAAAGCCTTTATGTACAAGGACATGCAGGACACAACTGCTTATCTGAGAATGCTGCAACTGGTCATAGACCAAGACCCCAAAGAGGTGAAGGCCTATCTCGAACTCGGCAATTTCTATCAGAAGACCCTCAATCCCATTGCCGCCTCCTACTACCAAAACGCCCTGAACGTAGATCCCAACAATGTGGAGATTCATTACAACCTCGGCAAACTGTACCAAGACCTGGAACAGTACACAGAGGCGGAGCAGGAGTACAAGACCGCCATCCAGTTGGAGCCTCAGCACGTGCCCTCGCTGAACAATCTGGGTTACATGTATCTGGATGAACCGTTCAACAGATATGAGGATGCCGTCAAACTGTTCACGCAAGCCATACAAGCCAAGCCGGATTTTGTATACACCGTCTGCAACCGTGGCGTGGCGTACGAGTATCTGGGGCAGTACGACAAGGCCAGGAAGGATTATGAGCAAGCATTGAAGTTGAAAACCAACTTCGAGCCTGCCATCAAGGGATTGAACCGTTTAGATGAAAAGCAAAGCAAGTAACGATGAACGAAAATTTAGATCCGACCGCCACCCGGCTGTCGTCAGCCGACAAAGAGTTCGAGAGAGCCATCCGGCCCGCTGTTTTTCAGGATTTCCAGGGTCAGAAGCAGGTGATTGAGAACATCATGGTGTTCGTGCACGCAGCCAAGGCGCGTGGCGAGGCGCTGGACCACGTATTGTTGCACGGGCCTCCAGGATTGGGCAAAACCACCTTGTCGCACATCATCGGCAATGAGATGGGCGTCAATGTGCGCTGCACCTCCGGTCCGGTCATCGACAAGCCCGGCGACCTGGCGGGCCTGCTCACCAACCTCGAACCACACGACGTGCTTTTCATCGATGAGATTCACCGACTCTCGCCCGTAGTGGAAGAGTACTTGTACTCCGCTATGGAGGACTATAAAATCGACATCATGATTGACAGCGGTCCGAGTGCGCGCAGCGTGCAAATCTCGCTGAATCCCTTCACGCTGGTGGGTGCCACCACGCGGTCGGGTTTGCTTACGGCTCCCCTGCGCTCGCGATTCGGCATCAACCTGCGCTTGCAATACTACGATGCCGAAACGCTGTGCCATATCATCCAGCGTTCCGCTGCCATCCTGGACATTCCCATTCACGACGAGGCTGCCCTGGAGATTGCCGGACGCAGTCGCGGCACACCCCGTATCGCAAACCTGCTCCTGCGGCGTGTGCGTGACTTTGCACAAATCAAAGGCGACGGCACCATCACCCTGCCCATCACGCAAGTGGCCCTGTCCGCACTCAACGTGGACAAGCACGGCCTGGACGAGATGGACAACCGCATCCTGAGCACCATCATCGACAAGTTCAAAGGCGGCCCGGTGGGCCTGAGCACAGTGGCTACCGCCGTTAGTGAAGACGCCGGCACTATAGAAGAAGTCTATGAGCCGTTTCTCATACAGGAAGGATACCTCATGCGCACGCCACGCGGACGCGAAGCCACCCCGCTGGCTTACGAGCACCTCGGCAAAAGCAAATTCTCATCATCCCAACCAGAACTTTTCTAAAATCATCGTATTATGAAAAAAATTCTTATTCTCTTCGCAATCAGCATCCTGGGAATATCCCTATCCCTTGCGCAAGTAAACACATCCGTCGGTCAGAGACCCAGGCCTAAAGATACGCCCAAGGTCATCAAAGACAATGGGATTGGACACAGAATCAATTTCGGGCTTGTCTTCGCCCCAACCATCGACTGGATGTTTCCCGCCTCTACCGGTATGGAACGGAACGGCATCTCCGTCGGCATGAGATACGGTGTAGGCCTCAATGTCAATCTGACCAAAAAAAAGAATTTCTACGTCTCTTCTGGCGTTTACTACGAGCAACTTGGCGGAAAACTGAAATTTATTGACAACATTCTGGTCCACATTTCTGAGCAGAATTTCATCTTGAACACCACCGAAGTCCAAAGGAATTATCAGGCCAACTACCTCACCATCCCATTGGGCATCACTTTGAAGACCAATTCCATAAACAACTTCTTCATCGTGGGCAACTTTGGCCTGTACAACAGTTTTCGTTTGAGTGCCTTCAACGCTGACACTTACACATTTAAGAACTGGCAGACCAACGAACCGGAATATTGGAGCCGCCAACGGGTAAAATCTGACGAGGTGGCTTTAATGAAGGAAAGTGTCTATGGCGGAGTGGGCATGGAGTACTCCATCTCCCGCGACTGCAGAGCAGGCATCACGCTCAACTACGTGCACTCCCTGACCAACTACTTCAAAGGCAAGGGCAACGCTCAAAACAATTTCACACACGAGGACCAGAATGCCAAATTGGGTTATTTGGAGATTGTCTTGAACATCAACTTCTTCTAACACATGAAATTCATCTGCATCGGACGGAACTACGCCAAACACATTCAGGAGTTACAGCACGAGACCCCGAAAGAGCCCGTGTTTTTCCTGAAGCCTGACAGTGCCATCACCCGATGCAACCGCCCTTTCTTCCTGCCCGATTTTTCGGAACGAATAGATTACGAAACCGAGATTATCGTGAAAATCAATCGGTTAGGTAAATGCATTGCCGAAAAGTTCGCACATTTGTACTACGAGGAGATTGGTCTTGGCGTGGACTTCACTGCTCGCGACGTGCAAGAACACTGCATTGACCATGGAGATCCTTGGGAGAAAGCCAAAGCCTTCGACGGGTCTGCCGTGGTAGGCAAGTTCGTGCCTAAAAGCACACTGCCCGACGTGCAAAACCTCAACTTCCATCTGCTGCTGAATGGTGAAAAAGTGCAGGAGGGCAACAGTGGAGACATGCTTTTCACCATCGACCAGATCATTGCACACGTTTCCAAATTCATCACGCTGCGCACTGGCGACATCATCTTCACGGGCACGCCTGTGGGTGTAGGTCCTGTGCACATCAACGACCATCTGGAAGGTTTTCTGGAGGGAGATAAATTATTCGATTTCAAAGTTAAATAAACACAAACTATGCAACAGTCTAAACTGAAAATCCAACTGATCACGATGAATCTCCTCCAGTTTGCCATCTGGGGAGCCTATCTTACTTGCATGGGACGCTACTTGGGTCCTCATGGATTGGGAGACCATATCGGCTTGTTCTACTCCATTCAGGGTATAGTTTCCATTTTCATGCCCGCGTTGCTGGGTATTGTGGCCGACCGCTGGATTCCGGCGCAAAAAATGTTAGGCATCAGTCACGGCATTTCCGGTGCCGCCATGATTAGTGCCGGCTTGTACGGCCTTTCCGCAGGGATGAACGTGCAATTCGGTCCGCTATTCGCCCTCTACACGCTCGGTGTGGCTTTCTATATGCCCACTTTGGCACTGTCCAATGCTGTAGCATACAACGCACTGGACAAGGCCGGATTGGACACGGTGAAAGCATTTCCGCCCATCCGCGTGTTCGGCACCATCGGCTTCATCATCTCCATGTGGGCCGTTGACCTCCTTGGTCTTCAGGAAAGCGCCCGCCAGTTCATCTTCAGCGGAACCATCGGTTTGGTGCTGGCCACGTATGCCTTCACCCTGCCCAACTGCCCGATTGTCAAAAATAAAGAGCATAAATCCATGATCGAAGCCCTCGGTTTGAAGGCTTTCTCTCTTTTCAAAGATAAAAAGATGGCTATTTTCTTCATCTTCTCCATGTTGTTGGGCGTATCTTTGCAAATCACCAATGGTTTCGCCAACCCATTCATCTCAAGTTTCGGCGCCAATCCGGAATATGCCAATACCTTTGGCGTAAAACATGCGAACATGTTAGTGTCGCTGTCTCAGATTTCTGAAACGCTGTGTATTCTGCTCATCCCGTTCTGTTTGAAAAGATTCGGCATCAAGCGTGTGATGCTGATTGCCATGTTCGCATGGGTCCTGCGATTCGGACTGTTTGGCGTTGGTAACCCAGGCAGCGGCGTATGGCTGTTCATACTCTCCATGATTGTATATGGCGTGGCATTCGACTTCTTCAATATCAGCGGTTCACTTTTTGTGGACAAGGAGACGGACATTTCCATGCGCTCGTCCGCACAAGGCCTCTTCATGCTGATGACCAACGGCATTGGGGCAACTGTCGGCACACTGGCCGCCCAAGCTGTGGTCAATCAATTCTGCTCTTGGCAACCGGTAATGACCGAAACCGGGATCAGACATTTCCTGACAGGTAATTGGACCGCAGTATGGGGAATCTTTGCCGCTTACGCTTTTGTGGTAGCCTTCACCTTCATCTTCGCTTTCAAGTACAAGAAAGAGGACGAATTAAAGAGCTCTAATAATTAACAACAAACTAGTTTTCAAATATTACAGACAAAAAAAAAGAGGATGACCCGAAGGCCATCCTCTTTTGCTATTGGGTGATTGCATTACGCATCCAGCTTGCAAACCAAGTTGCGGTCGCCGAAGGCATCGTCAATCTTGCCCACTGTAGGCCAGTACTTCTCGGTATGGGCCAGCGGGAAAGCGGCTTGCTGACGGCTGTACGGGCGCGTCCACTCATCGGCGCAAACCACTTGCATGGTATGCGGAGCGTTCTTGATGAGGTTGTTGTCGCGCTCATACTTGCCCTCCTCGATGTCGCGGATTTCCCGACGGATGGCAATCATGGCATCGCAGAAGCGGTCGAGTTCGCTCAGCGGCTCGCTTTCGGTGGGTTCCACCATCAAAGTGCCGTGCACCGGGAAGGCCACCGTAGGAGCGTGGAAGCCGTAGTCCATGAGACGTTTGGCAATGTCGCCCACCTGCACGCCTGCGTGGCGGTCAAACTCGTTGCAGTCGAGAATCATCTCGTGCGCGCACATACCGTTCGTGCCCGTGTAGAGAATCTTGTAATCCTTCTCCAGTCTTGCACGCATGTAATTGGCGTTCAGGATGGCGTTCTTGGTAACTTCTGTCAGTCCCTCGCCACCTAACATTTTCAGATAGCCGTAAGTGATAGGCAACAGGTATGCACTGCCGAACGGAGCCGTAGCCACCTGGCTGCCTTGCTTGCCACCAGTGGTCACCATCTCGTGGTTGGGCAGGAAATCGACCAGTTTTTCGCAAACCGCGATGGGTCCCACGCCAGGGCCACCGCCGCCGTGAGGCATGGCAAATGTCTTGTGCAGGTTGAGGTGGCACACATCGGCGCCCATGGTGCCCGGAGAGGTCAAACCGACCTGGGCGTTCATGTTGGCACCGTCCATATAAACCAAACCACCGTTTTCGTGGATGATCTTGATGATTTCAAGAATACCTTCTTCGAACACGCCGTGCGTGGAAGGATAGGTGATCATCAGGCAGGAGAGGTTGTCCTTGTATTGTTCAGCTTTTGCGCGGAGGTCTTCGATATCCACTTCGCCGTGTTCTGTAGCCTTCACCACCACAATCTTGTTGCCGGCCTTGGCGGAAGATGCGGGGTTGGTGCCGTGTGCGGAGGAAGGAATCAAGCAAATGTTGCGATGACCCTCACCACGGCTGAGGTGATAGTTGCGAATGACGGTCATGCCGGCGTACTCGCCAGCAGCACCGGAGTTGGGTTGCAAGGAAACAGCTGCGAAGCCCGTAATCTTGCAAAGCCACTCGCTCACCTCTTTGATCATCTCCATATAGCCCTCGGCCTGGTCGGCAGGTGCGTAGGGGTGTACATTGCAGGCCTCGGCCCAGCTGAGCGGCAGCATTTCGGCAGCAGCGTTCAGCTTCATGGTGCAGGAGCCCAGCGGAATCATGGCGCGGTTGAGTGACAAATCCTTCACTTCCAGCAACTTCATATAGCGCATCATCTCGGTTTCGGAATGATACTGGTTGAAAATCTTCTGCTGCATGAAGGAACTCTTACGAGTCAGTTCTGCAGGAATGTGCAGGTCGGGAATGCCACAGGAGCCGTCACACACGTACGGAGTAAACGTCTTGCCCGCAGCGATGGCCAGGATCTCCAGAATCTCGTTCACTTCCTTGAGTTGGACGGTCTCGTCCAGAGAAACGGTGAAGCAACGCTCGCAGTGATAGTACAGGTTGATTTTCTTTTCTAAAGCCACCTTCTTCACATCCTCGCAGGTCATGCCTTCGGGAGTTTCGAGGCAAACGGTGTCGAAGAAGTATTGATTGTATTGTTTGTAACCGTATTTTTCAGCTTCTTTTGCTAAAACGCCAGCCAGCACATTGATTTTCACGGCCTTGTTGCGCAGTCCTTCGGCGCCATGCCACATGCCGTAGAAGCCTGCCATGATAGCAGTGAGGGCGCTGGCGGTGCAGATGTTGGAAGTTGCACGCTCGCGTTTGATGTGTTGCTCGCGGGTCTGGAGGGCCATACGCACAGCGCGGTTGCCTTGAGCGTCAACGGTGACACCGATGATACGGCCCGGCATCTGGCGCAGGAAGTCCTCGCGGCAAGCGTAGAAACCGGCAGCGGGGCTACCGTAGCCCATCGGGATGCCGAAACGTTGGGTGGAACCCATCACGCAGTCGGCGCCCCATTCGCCCGGAGGCGTGAGCAGGGTGAGGGCCAGCAAATCGGTGGCCACACCCACGAAGATGTTCTTGGCGTGTGCTTTCTCCACCCACTCGCGGTAGTCGAACACACCGCCCCAGTAGGTTGGGTACTGGATCATGGCACCGAAGAAGGTCTCGTCCAACTCAACTTGGTCAGGCTTGCCTACGACAATCTCAATGCCTTGCGGCGCGGCGTTGGTCTTCATCACACCGATGCAGTGCGGGAACACGCCTTCTGCCACGAAGTATTTCACTACGTTGTTTTTCTGTTGCTCGCGACTGCGGCTGCGAAAGAACATCAGCATCATCTCTCCGGCGGCAGTGGCGTCGTCCAGCATGGAAGCGTTGGACAGCGGCATGCCCGTCAAGTCGCTAATCATCGTCTGATAGTTCAACAGCGCCTCTATTCGGCCTTGGGAAATCTCAGCCTGGTACGGCGTGTAGGAAGTGTACCAGCCCGGATTCTCGAAAATGTTACGCAAGATTACCGCCGGAGTGTAGGTGTTGTAGTGGCCCATACCGATGTAAGACTTGTAAATCTTGTTCTTAGCCATCAAAGCGTGGATGTGGTTGAGGTATTCGCCTTCAGTCATGCCTGCCGGCAAATCCAGCGGTTTCGGAAGACGGATGGCGTTGGGCACGGTTTTCTCTATGAGTTCGTCCATGGATTTCACTCCGATGACGGCCAGCATCTTCTGCTGTTCCGCCTCGCTCGGCCCATTGTGCCTGCTAACAAAGTTGTCTTTAATTATCATACTGATTATAAATTAGTTGTGAATAAAATATCTAAGAACAAAATCGGTCGCAAACTTACACAAAAAAATTGAAATACACAGTATTTTTTGTAGATTTGCAACCCGATTCAGGACACATTGCTTATGACCGCATTCCCCACCCCTATCGAATCCCTCGACCGCGCGTTGCTCCTCCTCGTCAACGGGGCGCACACGCCGGTTCTTGACCAGGTGATGTGGGCCCTTACCAACGCACTAACCTGGATAGGACTTTTCGGCGCGTTAACGTATCTGCTATTCCTCTATTATCGGAAAAACGGTTGGAAAATACTGCTGCTCATCGCCTTGTCCATCGGCCTTTCCGACCAAATCTCCTCGCACATCATCAAGCCTACGGTGAAACGGCCCCGCCCGACACACAATGTTGAGATTCAGGATCAAATCCACTGTCATCAATATGCCGACGGCTCTGAATACCGGGGCGGGAACTACGGTTTCGTTTCCTCGCACGCCGCCAACAGTGGAACATCTGCAATCTTGATTTATTTCTTTTTTGCTCCATTTTTCAAGAAAAAAATCATACTCACCTCATCTTTACTCTTTTTTGTTCTCGTCTTTTGCTACACCCGCATGTATCTGGGCGTACACTACCCGCTTGACATCCTCGGCGGCTGGTTGTTGAGCATTTGCTTATGCATGCCCGTCGTGGCATACTTCCGGCAACATCCCGTCAGCAACACCAATTATTTATCTATAAACCTCTAAATTTATCTATTATGTTCAACAAAAAAATTGAAGCAGCAATTAACGCTCAAATCAACGCCGAAATGTGGTCGGCCTACCTTTACCTCTCCATGGCAGCCCAATGCCACGAACTCGGCTACAGCGGCATGGCCAACTGGTTCGAAATCCAGTTCAAGGAGGAGCAGGACCACGCACAGATTTTCTACAACTACATCATCTCTCGCGGAGGCCGCGTGACCCTCAAACCTATCGAGAAAGTGCAGACCGAGTGGAAAGACGCCCTCGCCATGTTTGAGAACACCCTCGAGCACGAGAAAGTGGTCACCTCACTCATCAACGACCTGTTTGCCCTGGCCACCAAGGAAAAAGATTATGCTACACAGAGCATGTTGAAATGGTTCATCGACGAGCAGGTCGAGGAAGAGGAAAACGCCCGCGGCCTCATCGACAGCCTGAAGATGATCAACGGCAACGGCTATGGCCTCTACATGCTCGACAAGGAGCTGGCCGCCCGCACCTATACGCAGGCTTCCCCGTTGACAAGCGGAGAATAATCGTTGTTTTTGATGAGAATGCCCGCAGACCTACGGCCTGCGAAATTTTGTCCAAAATCTCATAATTCCACCAATGCCGGCAGACCCAAAGGTCTGCCGGTTCCTGTTCTCTGTACCCTGTTCCCTATCCCCTATTTTTTGTATCTTTGCGGCTCATAAAAAATAAGACAATGAAAAGAATCTTCACCCTCCTTCTCGTAACCGCCATGACCGTCGGCATAATGACGGCCCAAAACGAAACCATCGACCTCAACGGTGTTTTTCAGGGCAAATACATGTTCGAGCGCATCAACGGCCTCAGCTGGCAGCCCGGCACCGACAACTACGCCTACATCGACGACGATGGCAACATCAAACTGGTAAACGCCAAAAACGGTAAAGAGAGCGTCTTCCGTTCAGGGAAAAATCTGGACGAAAACGGTTTCAAAAAACTGCGCAGCTTCCAATGGGTGGACGCCAACACCATCTATAGTCCAAGACACAATTCAACCTTGACTTACAACGGAAAAACTGTCACCGTCGATAAGTTCGAAAACGTCAGTTGGGACAATGTGATTGACCAGTCCATCAAGAACAAAGTTTTCGTTATCAAGAACGATGACGGCGTGTTTGTGCAGAGTGCCCTCAACGACTACAAACCCATTCTGTTGTGTCCCGACACGGGCAAGAATATCGTGTTTGGCGAGTCGGTGCACCGCAGCGAGTGGGGCATCAACGAGGGCCAATATATCTCACCCAAAGGCAACTACATCGCTTTCTATCGCATGGACGAGAATATGGTAGAGGACTATCCGCTTGTAAACACCACCACACCCATCGCCACCGTGGAAAACATCAAATACCCCATGGCGGGCCGCACCTCCCACCAGGTCAAGGTCGGCATTTTCGATGTGGCCAAGTCCGTTCAGGCCGGCAAGCCCGTTTACCACTACATCAACACCGACCTCAACGACGGCGAGTTCCTCACTAATGTGACTTTCTCTCCCGATGAGCAATACCTCTACATTTCGCACCTCAACCGCGAGCAGAACCACTCCAAGCTCATCCGTTACGATCTGCAATCCGGCAATAAAGTGAAAGTGCTTATTGAGGAGCGCGACAGCCGTTATGTAGAGCCCTGCGACCGCATGATTTTCCTGAAAAACAACAACTTCCTCTGGATCAGCGAAACCGATGGCTGGCGTCATCTCTATCTGTACGACTTCAACGGCAACCTCATCCGCAAGGTGGTGGATGGCCGTTTCGACATCGTGGATGTGGAGGGATTGGATGCTAAAGAAGAATATGTCTATTTCACCATGGCTCCTACCGAGAAACCGGTGAACCAGTATGTGTGCAAAGCTGCCCTGAAAGACGGCCAGATTACGCGCATTGCCGCCACCGACGGCACGCACACGCCCATCTTCAACGAAGGGAAGACCTATTTTGTAGATTACTTCACCAGTGTAACCACCCCGCGCATCATCAGCGTGGTGAACAACCAGGGCAAGACGATGAATGAGCTTAAAAACTGCAAAAATCCGTACGCCGACTGCGCGCTGGGTACCACCAAAATGTTCCCCATCCTCAACAAGGAAGGCGACTCGCTCTGGTGCCGCCTCATCACCCCGCCCAACATGGATCCTACGAAGAAATATCCGTGTCTGATTTATGTGTATGGCGGCCCGCACTCCCAATTGGTCACCAACAGTTTCATGTCTGGCGGCGTGTTTTTGGAATTCATGGCTGAGCAAGGCTATGTGGTGTTCACGCTGGATAACCGTGGCACGCAAAACCGTGGCGCTGACTTTGAAAAGTGCATCCACCGCAACTTGGGTGTCAAAGAGGTGGAAGACCAAATGTGCGGCGTGGAATATTTGAAAACCTTACCATACGTGGATGCCAACCGCATCGGCCTGGATGGCTGGAGCTACGGTGGTTTCATGACGCTGTCATTGATTACCGAACATCCGGAGGCTTTCAAGGCGGCCAGCTGCGGCGGTCCGGTGGTCAACTGGGCCTGGTACGAGGTGATGTACGGTGAGCGCTACATGGACACCCCACAGGAGAACCCCGACGGTTATGAGAACGCCAACATCATCCCCAAAATCAAGAACGTGAAATGCCCGCTGCTCGTGATGCACGGCTGTCAGGACCATACGGTGGTTTGGCAACACACCTTGGAGCTGATGCGCCAGGCCGTGAGCGACGGCATTGAAATCGAATACTTCCCCTACACCGCTCACGACCACAACGTGATGGGCGTGGAGCGCGTGCACCTCTGGAACAAACTGCTCCGCTTCCACAACCAGAATCTGAAAGGCGAGTTGTAATGAAACGGCTCTTCATCGCCACCAAGGTTGAGTTGAGCGATGCGTTCAAAGCGTGGCGCACCCAATTCCAGTACGAGATGCGCCACGATGACATTGTGTGGGTGAAAGACGAAGTCTGCCACCTGACCTTGCGCTTTCTGGGCGCCACCCCTGACAACCGCATTCCCGACATCAAAGATGCGATGAAAGAAACCTGTGCCAACCGTTCACCGTTCTATTTGGAACTGAATAAGTTGGGTGTATTTGGCAGCCATTATCATCCTGAAGTGCTGTGGTTGGGATTTGAGGAGTTTTTCTTTTTCAAGCAGGCTTTCACCCAATTGGAATCGTTGCTGACAGAAAAGGGCTTTGAACCGGCGCAGGGCAACTTTGTGCCACATATTACTTTAGGAAGAGTGAAATCGGTGGTGGACAAGAAGAAATTCTGGGAGCGGTTTGAGAAATACCAGTTAAAGCAAACCCAGATGATACCCATCACGGAATTTATATTGTTCCAGAGTTTCCTGCACAAGGAAGGCCCGGAATACAAGGCATTGGCCAGGTTTACATTGAAATAACACATCGTAGAGACGTGCCATGGCGCGTCTCTACTAATTCGTCTTGAACTTATAGCTCACCTCGGCTAAATCGGCATTGGCCTTGACAATTTTCTGCTTGAGATTCTGTTTGTGCAAGATCACTTTCTCGCGCATAGCGGGGTCTCCGGCGGCAAGAATTTGCATGGCCAAGATGGCGGCGTTCTGAGCGCCGTTGATAGCCACGGTAGCCACAGGTATGCCCGGTGGCATCTGCAACATAGCCAAAGCTGCGTCCATGCCTTCCAATGAGGACTTGATGGGCACGCCTATCACGGGCAGCGGGGTCATGGCGGCAATTACACCCGGCAGGTGCGCGGCCATGCCGGCAGCGGCAATGATCACCTCCACGCCACGCGTGTGCGCGTTCTTGGCATATTCAGCCACCTCGTCCGGTGTGCGGTGCGCCGACAACGCCAACATCTCGAAAGGTATTTCATTGCTATCTAAAAACTTGCAAGCCGCCTCCATAACCGGAAGGTCGGAGGTGCTGCCCATTATGATACTGACTCTCGCATTCATATTTTTCTCATTTTTAAGGCGCAAAAATACGAAAAAAGAAATTAAAAACAAAAGTATAAACACGCATATTGATACCGTTTCCTATATTTGCGTAGCATCAGAAACGGCATCATCAGGTTGACGGCCGCAAAAGGCGTCTTGTCCACGAAATTGGAGACGAAAACGCCATCCACCACGCTGTATATCGAGGTGAATATCATCGTAGCGATAGTCGGCAAGGTAAACCGCAGCAGTTTGCGGTAGCCGAAATGGTCAGACAGTTGGATGGGTTGGTTTGTTTTCATTGTTTCTCCTCCTTTCTTTCGATGGATTTGAACCGTTCCTGTAATTTCTGGAACACCGTAAACAGCGCCGGCACGGTAACCAATAACCCTAAAGTGCCGAACAGCATACCGCCCACAACACAAACCCCGATGGTCCGGCTGCCGTTGGCACCCGTGCCCGTGGCAAACATCAGCGGTAGCATACCGAAAATCATGGTCAGCGAGGTCATCAGGATGGGGCGCAATCGCTCCTTCGCACTCCGCAATGCCGCCTTCACGATGGATAAACCTTTCTGCCGGCCTTGTGAGGCATACTCCGTAATCAGGATGGCGGTTTTGGCCAACAAACCGACCAACATAATAAGACCGATTTGCATATAAATGTTGTTCTCCACCCCGAACATTTTGGCGAAAAGCAGACTGCCTGCCAGCCCGAACGGCACCGACAACATCACCGCCAGCGGGATAAAGAGACTCTCGTATAACGCAACCATCACCAGATAGACGAACAATGCGCTGATAATGAAGATGATGGCGATACGGTTTCCGGTACGGCTCTCCTCGCGGGTGATGCCGCTGAACTCCACGCTGTAGCCCACGGGCAGCTCCTTTGCCGCCACCTCCTGTATAGCTTTGATGGCGCTGCCCGTGCTGCCGCCCTGCGCCACATTACCACTCACATCAATGCAACGGAACATATTGTGACTGCTCAGCGTTTGCGGCATATTCTCTTTGGTGAGGGTGACGAACTGGTTGATGGGCATCATCTCGCCACTTTCGGAACGCACAAAGAGACTCGCCAACGACTCGGGTCGGTTACGGTCGGAAGGCTTTAGCTGCAAATCCACCTGATATACTTTGTTGTACTTGTTGAAATTGGAGATGTAGTCGCCGCCGAGATAGGCACCCAACTCGTTGAGAACCGTGGAGGGCGACACGCCCGCCTTCTTGCAGCGCGACACATCCACATCCACACGGTATTGCGGATAGTTGACATCGTAGCTGGAATAGATGTCGCCAATTTCCGGACGCTCTTGCAGTTTCTCCACAAAGCGGTCAGTAATTTCTTTCAAAGTTCTGACATCCATACCGTTGCGGTCTTGCACCGAGAACTCGAAGCCACCACCTCCTCCATAACCCTCTATCATGCCCGGCTCCATTGCGAAGGATTCTGCCTCGCGCTCCTGCGCCAATATCTCGTTAATCTGCTCCATCACGCCTGTCGAAGAGTTATCGTAACCCTTACGTTGTTTCCACGGTTTGAGCTGCACAAAAATCTCCGCGCCGTTGCTGCCCGCCCCGACACCCACTACGCCGCCAACTGACTCCACAGCAGGTAGTTCCTGAATCTGGTCGCTAACGCGGTTCATCACCTTTCGGGTCTTCTCCATCGTGTAGCCCGACGGCGTGTTGATTTCCACAAAAAGGGTGCCCAGATCTTCCGAGGGTACGAAGCCCGTGGGGACAATCTTGAAAAGCACCACCATCAGTGCAATGGCGACAGCCACACTGGCAGCGACCACCCATTTGCGACGGAGGAGCCAATGGACCATGTCGGTGTAATGTTTTAACAAGGCGTTGAAAACCAATTTGTAGATATTTTGGATCCGCGATTGTAGAGACGTGCCATGGCGCGTCTCTACGGACGACGGTTTCAAAATCAACGCACACAACGCCGGTGCCAACGTCAAGGCATTCAGGAATGAAATGCCCACCGCCACCGCCATCGTCAGACCGAATTGTTTAAAGAAGATGCCCGTGGTGCCGCCCATAAACGACACGGGGATGAAGATGACCATAAACACCAAGGTCGTAGTGAACAGCGTGACGGAAAGACCGTTCATAGCCTCCTCCGTGGCTTTACGGGCGGAGGTTGTAGAGATGCGCCATGGCACGTCTCTACTTTGCCTCGCCTTTACCGCCTCCACTACCACGATGGAATCATCCACCACTGTTCCGATGACTAACACCAACGCAAAGAGTGTCAGCAAGTTGACGGAAAATCCCGCCACCTTCATAAAGGCGAAGGTGCCGATGAGCGACACCACGATGCCGATGGCGGGAATCCATGTAGCTCGAAAGTCCTGCAGGAAAAAGAAGACCACCACTAACACCAGCAGGATGGCGATGATGAGCGTCACCACCACCTCACGGATGGAGGCGAAAAGGAAGTCGTTGGTGTTGTCGAAGGTAACGATTTTGATGTCCTTGGGTAGCGACTGCTCTACCTCGCGGATAAGTTTGTCGATTTCGAGGTTGATTTTGGTGGCGTTGGAGCCAGCCATCTGGCTCACCGAACCCATCACGCCCGGATGCCCGTTGATGCTGTTGATATAGTCGTAATCCGACTGCCCTAACTCCACATCCGCCACATCCTTCAGCAACAGCTCCTCGCCGGTGGGCAGCGAGGCAATGACCAGATTTTCAAACTCGGAAATCTCGGTTTTGCGACCAGTGTACCTTAATGAATACTGGAACGCATTGTCTGAGTTTTCGCCCAAAGCACCTACTGAGGCCTCGATGTTCTGCTCGGCCAGCACAGTGCTGATATCGCTCGGCATTAGCGAATGCCGCGCCATCACATCGGGTTTGAGCCAGATCCGCAGGGCATATTGTGCGCCCCATACCTCCACCTTGCCCACGCCCTTGATGCGCAGCAGGGCGGGACGCAGGTTGTTGTAGAAATAGTTGCTGAGGAAGTTCTCGTCGTAGGTGCCGTCGGGACTCTCCAGCGCGATGATGCGGAGCTGACCGGGTTGCCGTTTCTCGGCAGCCACGCCCGTCTGCAGTACCTCGGCGGGCAGTTGCGCTTGTGCTTGTATGACGCGGTTCTGCACATTCACGGCGGCCATATCGGCATTGGCTCCCTGCTCGAAGTAGATGGTGATGCTGGCCGATCCGTTGCTGGCCGACGAGGTCATATAGGTCATCCCCTCCACACCGTTGATGGCCTCCTCCAACGGCATCACCACGCTCTTCTGCACCGTTTCGGCACTCGCGCCCGGATAGCTCGCCCACACGTAGATGGCAGGCGGCGCGATGTCGGGATAGCGCTCCACCGGCAGCGACAGCAACGAAATCACCCCCAACAGCACGATGAACACGCTGATGACGAGGGAGAGCAACGGCCGATGGATAAATGTCTGGGTATTCACGACTTTCAACTATTAATTATTATCTATTAACTTTTAACTATTTTTGTTCCTTCCTCCACAAACCCCGCCCCTTTGGCTATAATCACATCTCCCTCTTGGAGACCGCTAATCACCATGTACTCTTTGCCGTTGTTCTGCGGTGACACTTGGACGATGGTGGAGACTGCCTTGCCGTCCACCACTTTCATCACATAGACCTTGTCCTGGATGCTGTAGGTGGCCTCCTGTGGGATGACGATGGCGTTGTGCAGTTCGGTGGGGACAACGATTTTGCCCGTACCGCCACTGAGCAGCATTCCGTCGGGGTTGTCGAAGCGGGCGCAGACCGAGACGGCTCCTGTGCGCTCGTCCACCACGCCGCTGATGCTCTCCACACGGCCGGTATGCTCGTAAAGGGTGCCGTTGGGCAGTTGCAGCCGCAGTTCGGACATTTGCCTTATCGCCGCTTCCATACTTTTGTGCTCGGAAAGGTACTGCATCACCGTTTTTTCCGTCATTGAGAAATAGACCCGCATTTGGCGGTTGTCGGCCACCACGGTGAGTCCGTCCTGGATGGAAGGTCCCACGAGGTCGCCCTTGCGGTAGAGGATTCGCCCCACTACACCGTTGGAAGGACTGCGGATTTCGGTGTATCTGAGGTCGTTGCGGGCAGAAGTGAGGGCCGCTTTCGCTGCTGCGAGGTTCGCTTTCGCCACATTGAGGTCGCTTTCGGCCAGCGACAGCTCGAATTCTGAAATGACTGATTTCTGCCGCAAGTTCTTCTTGCCGTTGTACTCCAACTGCGCCTTGTCCAAAGCGGCCGTCATCATCTGCACGTTGGCGTTGGCCGACTCCACTGCCGCCCAGCTGGGTGCATCATCGAGACGAAACAGCAGTTGACCTTCGCGAACACGCTCGCCCTCCTTCACATACACGCCCATCAAGTGGCCTTCCACGCGAGGAATGATCTTGATGTCTTGGGCGCCATGGATAGAAGCAGGATATTCCGCATTCAAGGTGTAATCCTGTGCCGTGACCGTGAGCAACTCATGGATTTCGGGCTCGTTTTGCTCCTTTTGCGCTTTATTCTGGCACGACACCATCAGGAACAACGCAGTTGCCAATATCAATAATCTATTGATTCTCATATAATTACAAAATCTCATTTTTATTCTGTTCAATAATGCAAAAATACCGCGCCGAAAGGGAACAAAGGTGTATGATAATGAACCAGTATTGTATGTTTTCGGAACTTTTGTATCTTTGCCGCATGAATGTCACCATCCAACAATATCTCCACGGTGCAGAACTCGTGAAGTCCAACCTCAACGAGTTTTGGCTCTGCCGTGTGCTGAAAGGCAATATGCGGGTGCTTTTCGAGCAGAAATCGTACAAATTAGCTGCCGAAACGGTGTTTGCTGTGCAGGAGGGCGCGACGTTCCGCGTGCAGTCGTCCACCCAAAACATGGTCGTGGAGATCATGGTCTTTGACGAATCGCTGATGAATGTCGTTTATGCTTTGCTTGGAGCGGAGGCCGACATCGGGACGCTGGAAACGGCCTTTTGGAGCGACACAACGCTGGAGGAGCCCTTTGGCCGAATGTTTGCCGCCGATTATGAACTGCTTCGGACGGCTGTAGGGCAGTCCGATCTCATCGCCCGCCACAAAATGATCACCGCCAGTCTCGTCCACCTGTTGCTTTCCATTTTCAATGCGGTGGGAGAATCCACCACTTCGTCGTCAGGCGCCAACGGCAAGCGTTCTCGTCAGCTGTTGAACCATTTTTTCGAGCTGGTCGGCGAAAACACTCCATCAGGATGCCGCAATATCACCTACTATGCCGACAAACTATGCGTGTCAGAGCGTTATCTCTTCAAGATTTGCAAAAAGGAAACCGGCAAAACACCGAAAGAACTCATCCATCAGTTTTTAATCGGCCAAATCAAGAACGCCCTGCTCACCACCGAAATGACCCACCAGCAGGTTGCCGACCAGTTCGGCTTCCCGGACCAGTCGGCTTTCGGACAGTTCTTCAAGCGTCAGGAGGGAATGTCACCTTCGGAGTTTCGGAAGAGATATAGGTAATGCGTGAAGGGGCAATGGTAACCTTAGTGTATTAATCCCGCATGCAAGTTGTACATGGCGGGATTTTTAGTGTTGTTTAATCGACAATTTTTCTACTTTTGCATTCCTATTCCAATAGAGCATTTTAAGTAATTGCGAACTAAAACATAATCCCTTATGAAACAACCGATTAAAACAACCGAAGCCATTTTCCCGATGCCCGTTCTGCTCGTCGCCACCTACAACGAGGACGGTACCGTTGACGTGATGAACGCCGCCTGGGGCACGATGCTCGACCGCGACCGCGTGGCCCTCAACCTCACCGAAACCCACAAAACGGTGGAGAACATCAAAAAACGCAAGGGCTTTGTGGTCCACATCGCCGACGCCGCCCATGTGGTGGAGGCCGATTATTTCGGCGTGGTGTCAGGCCACAAGGAGAAAGACAAGTTCGCCAAGAGCGGTCTCACCGCAACCAAATCCTCATTGGTGGATGCTCCCGTCATCAACGAGCTACCCATCGCGATGGAGTGCGAATTTATTGAATACCAGGGTGATGACACAGGATTGGGCGTTATCGGCAAGGTGCTGCAAACCTCCGTGGAGGCCGACAAGATGAAAGAGGGCAAAGTAGATATCGACGCCCTGAAGGCCATCGCCTTCGACCCCTACACACACGGTTACTATCTTGTCTCCCAACGCGTTGGCGAAGCTTTCAAAGATGGGATGAAGCTGAAAAAGTGACGATTTAGCTCGACAATGAAGATATGAGGATTTTTTTCGGGCTTACTGTTAATTGCCTTTTCATCCTAATCGCGGGATGTACTGCCCCTCAATCAAAAACAGATTCTTCGGCCGTTGAAAACGTCCCAAGAACTGAGATAGAAATGGTACCCTACGAAAACCCGATTTGGATTGATAACTTTCTTTCTGCTAACCGTAATGATACCTTGCGAATACAAATCTGGTCTGAGACGAACAAACAGTTTATTTCAGAAGTCCCCAATGACACCACTAATGATTGGTGGTGCTGGTTTCAAGAGCAAAACGTAATGGCTGTACTCAACCTAAAGGATGTTGAACCGCTTTATCTTCGCAATGTATATGCCCTCGCGCAATGTTTTCCTATTACCGAAGGTGATAAGAGAGCGATAGTCATCGTTCCTTATGTCGCACAACCATCGCATTGGGTCAGCTGCCATATATACACCATTAACGATAATCAATGGAAATGGTTAAAGTCCTTTGGCATAGCTCTTTGGGATAATGACGGAACGGAAAGCCTGAGAAAATGTCTGATCAAAAAGGACGGGCGATGGATGTACGCAGACCAATCTGACATTGACATAGAAGCAAAAGAGAACCCATATCACTATCTTTTTGATTAAGCGCTGAAATGAAATGCATGGCGTAAGACTGTTCGTTCAGAAAAACGGGTCAAACAGTGAAATATTCGTTCAGAAAAATGGGGAAAAGTAGTACCAATCTACTAAGACAGAGACCAATCATTGAAGTACGTTCATCACAATGAACAAAATTCAAAGATTTTTCATTTTGTTCATTATAGTCAACAAAAATAATTAACCCAACGTATAATAGGAAAATCGTATTAACCCCCAAAATATGACAACCCACAACATCAACCTTGACCGCGTTTTCAGCATCTTCCGTGAGCTGAACCGGATTCCGCGCCCCTCGCACCACGAGGAGCGCATTGCCGACTACCTTTGCCAGTTCGCCGAGCGGCTGCATTTGGAGTACGAGCGTGACAAGGAGAACTGCGTGGTGATCCGCAAGCCCGCCACCCCCGGACACGAGATGGCCGAGCCCATCGTGCTACTCAACCATATGGATATGGTCTGCGTGGTGATGAGCGACCCGCTCAACGACCCCATCGAGGCCTACGAAGAAGGCGGCTGGATGAAGGCCCGCGGCACCTCGCTCGGCGCCGACAACGGCATCGGGCTGTCGATGGCCCTCGCCGTGCTCGAAGACGACCGCATCGTACACCCCGCCCTGGAGGTCATCACCACGACCAACGAGGAGGACGGTATGTCGGGCGCCTCGCAGCTCAGCAAGGAGTTCCTGAAAGGCCGCAAGGTCATCAACCTCGACTCGGAAGACTACGACACCATCACCACCGGGGCTGCCGGTGCCTGTCTGCAGTTCCACCGCATCCCCGTGAAACGGCTACCGGCGCCCAATAAAGGCCAGTGGCACCGCATCCGCATCGCCGGCGGATTAGGCGGCCACTCTGGCGTCGATATCAACAAGGGACGCTGCAGCGCGATGGAGCAGACCAAAATCATCCTGAAGGTAATCAACAAGGAAGAAGATATCGAAGTTGCTGACATTCAGATCGGTGAAGCCAACGCCTCGATTGCGTCGTCGGGCGAGATGGTAATTTGGACCGAAAACAACAGAGCTTCCGAGTTCGTGAAAGAGCTGTTGGACAACATCAACCAGACGTTCCACAGACAGTATGGGGGCACAGACCCGAATATCACTTGCCGCATAGAGGCGTGCGAGAAGCGGGAAACAGTTATTCCCAAAGAGACTGTCGCAGCGCTGGTCCGCTGCTTGGAGAAGGTGCCGCAGGGCGTGGTGAAGATGAGTGAGGCGATGCCCGGCACGGTGGAGACCTCCAACAATGTGGGGCGCATCGTGGCGGAAGAAGACCACCTTTTCGTCTCGACCCATACCCGCAGTTTCGTGGACGAGGATATGGCCGCGTTGAGCAAGACGATTGCCGCGACCTTTGCCGAAGCAGGCGCCGTTTCCGAGGTCGTGATGTCGGCCCCGGCGTGGCAGGAGGACCAGCAGTCGCCGTTCCTGCAGCGGGTCAGCGACACGTTCCAGGACGTGCTGGGCTGGCGTCCCCGTATGGTGGCGATGCACTTCGTGTTGGAGGCGGGCTTCTTCGTGCAGCACTACCCTGGCATCCAGATCGCCAGCATCGGTCCGCGCATCGTGGAGCCGCACTCCACCAGCGAGCGCGTGGAACTCTCGACCATCCACGACATCTGGCGGGTGCTGATCGAATTGCTGGGACGGTTGGCGTGAGGGGCGGCAATTGTAAAATGTATAACAAAATGATAGTATATGAGCCATAGTTTCAATATTCGTCCGGCGAAGCCCGAAGAGGCGGGCCTCGTCTTAGAATTCATCAAAAAGTTGGCCGTTTACGAGAAATGCGCCGACGAGGTGGTGGCCGACGAAGCCACCGTCTATCACTCCTTGTTCGTGGAGCGTTCCGCCGAGGTGGTCTTCGCGGAGGAGGACGGCGCGGTGGTCGGCTTCGCCCTCTTCTTCCACAACTTCTCCACTTTCGTGGGGCGCAAGGGACTCTATCTCGAAGACCTGTTCATCCTTCCCGAGAAGCGGGGCCGCGGCTACGGCAAAGCCCTGCTGAAGCACCTGGCCAAGATCGCCGTGGAGCGCAACTGCGGCCGCATGGAGTGGATCTGTCTCGACTGGAACGAGCCCGCCCTGAAAGTCTATCGCAGCATCAGGGCCGTTCCGATGGACGAATGGACGGTGCAGCGGTTGGACGAGGGGGCGTTGAAGCGATTCGCGGAGGAAGTGGGGCGTTGACGGCAAGAGCGCGTTCAGTTCTTCTCACGACTCACCTGTGCTTCTGTCGGTACGGTATCCTCCCGAACCCCAAACCATTATTTTGTGTACCTTTGCGGCGTTGTTTTATCACCAAATGTCGCAAATGAAAAAGACACTGCTTTTCCTGACGGCCGTCTTCTGCTTCTCCACCCTCATGGGGCAGCAGATGAACAAGATCCTCTATTACAACCATCTCTACCTGGAATCAAAGGTCAACGGGAAAACCGCCCGGCTGGTCTTCGACACCGGATCCCCCTACACCTGCATCGACAGCATTTTCGTTGCCGACAGCAACCTCCAATACAGTAGGATAGTCGAGGGCAGGATGGGCGGTGCCGGAAACAGTCAGGAAACAGTACGGGTCATCCTAAACGAGCTGACTTACACTGTTTCGGGTCAAGAGTATGTAAGCGATATCTCTCCCATCATCCAGCTTAAGCCCATCGTGGGCGATTACGCCGACGGCATACTGGGTATCGACAACTTGGACGGCAAAGTCATCACGATAGACTATTTGAATGAGCTGATGGCTTTTGAAGACCAATTGGGCAGCACCGAAGGTTTTACCTCAATTCCCATACGCTACGAAAACAACCGCATCTATGTGCCGCTGACGGTTACCATCAGTGAGGGGAAAATCATCGAAGGTGAGGGTTTGATGGACCTTGGCAGCAGCGGCTCGGTGGAGTTGACGAGCTTGGTGGCTCAAGAATATGCTTTGACAAACATCACGCCGCAGATACGATACTCCATGGCTGTCGGCGGTATCGGCGGGGCGGCTACTGGCAGCGATTTCAGGGCGAAAAGCGCTTCGGTGGGCGGTTTCACCTTGAACGACATTGTCATGGGCTTCAGCAACAACACGGGCGGGGCGCTCGCCAGCAAGGAATACATCGGCATTGTCGGCAATGACTTCTGGGAACGTTTCGATATGATCATCGACCTTCCGGGAAAGCGCCTTTTTCTTAGGCCGAACAATAAGTTCAATGACCCATTTGAAAGTCCCGTGCGAGGATTCTCCTACACCGACCGAAGCCGTACCCTCGGATATTGGATAGTCAACAGTCTGGCTGAGGAATCCAATGCCGAGAAAACCGGTTTGAGAAATGGCGACCGCATCGTGGCTATCAACGGACGGGATGTGAAGGGGATTTCTCTTGAGGAACAGAGGACTTTTTTCAACGGCATGACGGAGATTACCTTCACGATCCAGCGCGACAACGGGACGGTAGAGATATCATTTCCTTTCAACGAACCGAAATTGTAAGGAAAAGATGTTTTTTTGCACCATAAATTCAGACAGCGCATGGACAGACGCGAATTTTTGAAGAAGGCCGCCCTCGGGATGGCGGCAATGGCGGCAACCAGCCTGCTGGAGCATCCCGCCGTGGCTACAGCAAATGAATTGATAAACAATAAAACAACGAATACTATGAAGAAAATAATGATTATCGACGGCGGTCCGCGCCGCAATATGAACACCGCCGCCATATTGGAATCCTTCGCCAACGGTGCGAAAGAGGCCGGTGCTGAAGTGAAACTTGTCCGCCTGTACGATATGGACTACAAGGGCTGTATGTCATGTATGGCCTGCAAACTCGAAGGCAAAGCCTCGAACATCTGCAAATACAAGGATGCCCTGACTCCCGTTCTGGAGGAGATTGCCGAAGCCGACGGTCTGGTGCTCGGCTCCCCGATCTACTTCGGCGACGTGACCGGCCAGATGCGCACCTTCCTGGAGCGGCTGGCTTTCCCGTGGCTCTCCTACAACGACTACAGCATGACGGCTCCGAAGCGGATGCCCGTAGTGCTGTTGGAGACTATGAACGGCACTCCCGCCCGCAACAACAGCAACGGCTACGGCTCGATGGAGCACTGCATCTCCGCCGCGCTCGGCAAGCCCGAACGCCTGATCGCCTACAACACCTACCAGGTGAAAAACTACGACCGCTACGAACTCGCCGGCTTCTCCGAGGAGGCCAAGCGGAAATACCGCCAGGAACATTGGGAAGAGGACCTGCAAAAGGCCTTCGACGCTGGAAAACGGATGGCGGAGAAGAAAGACTGAACATCTTCTCCCCCTTCGTCTCATACGGAGGTACACACCATTCCGTCGCGAACGCAGTGAGCAAGCGGAATCTTTTTTTTAAAATATCGCCCACGATATAAATATTTTTTGTATTTTTGCATCGTGAACGATATAAATATGCAAGTAATGGAATACGAGCAACTTAAGCTAAACAACCAACTCTGTTTCCGTCTTTATACGGTGGCACGGCTGACCGTGGGCGCGTATCACCCCTACCTCGACCCGCTCGGCATCACCTATCCGCAGTATCTCGTGCTACTCGTGTTGTGGGAGCAGGACAAACAGCCGGTATGCGACATCGCCAAGCGGCTGATGCTCGACACCAACACCGTCACGCCGTTGCTGCAGCGCATGGAGAAGTCGGGGCTGCTCCTGCGCACAAAGGGCAAAACAGACACGCGCCAGCGCATCGTGTCGCTGACCGAAAAGGGCTTGACAATGCGCGAGCAGGCGAAGCACATCCCCGAATGCCTGAGTGCGAGCATCTTAGAGAAAATGGATTCTGTGGAGGAGTTGGCGGCCTTAGTACCTGCCCTCGACAAGCTCATCGAAGGATTGAGTGAACGATAAATCGGTTAAAACCCAAAAATCCCAAGTCTTAAGTCTCAAGTCTCACATCTCAAGTCTCAAATCACAGATAGTTCGAATAAGTTAAATAAATGTATCACTTAAAAAAACAAAAAAATGGCTACTATTTATGATTTCAAGGCCCAAAATAACAAGGGCGTAGAGGTGGACATGGCGCAATATAGCGGCAATGTCCTCTTGATTGTCAACACTGCTTCCAAATGCGGTTTCACCCCTCAATACGATGGTTTGGAAGCGCTGTACAAAAAGTACAAAGACCAAGGTTTCGTGATTCTCGGTTTCCCGTGCGACCAGTTCGCCAACCAGGAACCCGGCTCCGACGCGGAGATTGCGGAATTCTGCCGCCTCAACCACGGCGTCACCTTCCCGCTGATGAAAAAAATCGATGTCAACGGCAAGGAAGCACATCCCATCTATGAATACCTGAAGTCAATGGCCCCGACTGAGGAGTACAAAGGATTGAAGGCCAAAGCTTCGGCAGCATTATTCAAAACCATCAGCAAGAGCGTGGAGAAGGACAGCTACATCAAGTGGAATTTCACCAAGTTCCTCGTTTCAAAGGACGGTGCCATCATCAAACGTTTCCCGCCCACCACGACACCCGAAGAGATGGAGGCAGACATTGAATCTATGTTGAAATAAAAAGGAAAATTATGGCACACGCTTGTGAAAACTGTAAAATCCGCGCACACTACGACGCGAAACCAAAGTCGCTGATGGGTCGCTTTTGGCGCTGGCACATCAACTTCTGTCCGGGTTGGAAGTCCTACTTCACCTCACAGTCACCTGAAAAACAAGCCGAGCTGCGGGAGAAGTACCAATTCACCAAATACCAATCCGAAAATCACGAATAATGACAACAACATGTTGGTAGTAAGCGTTATACACGAAACACAATGTTTACTACCAACATTATTTTAAGACCTATGAACACTGACAGGATTCTGCCCGTTAACCGGGAGCACCTGCTGCTGATGCAGGTTTTATGCTGGCTTGGTCCCGGCATCAAAATCTTCACAACCGGAATGAAAGCCATGACGGAGGTGGCGGCATACCACCCCGGACGCGTATGGTGGCTGACCCTGATAGCCATCGTCGTCGCCGTTGCTTTCTCGCTGATGTTCAACAATTTCGTAAAGCGATACACCCGGCGCATCCTCGACTTCCCCGAACGGAAGAAGTCGCTGTTCGCCTTTTTCGACCTGCACGGCTATATCCTCATATTCTTCATGATGGGATTGGGCATCAGTTTGAAATTCATCCCCGGAATGCCAGCGGAGTTCTTTGCCGGATTCTATCCGGGCCTTGGTGCCGCCCTCATTATTGCAGGATTCCGATTCTTCTCCAGTTGGGTGGCGATTTTTAATCGGAAAACATCTTGAAAAATTGTATTTTTGCTTCCCTAAAAAATCGAATAATGAAATACATCACCTCTATCATCGCCGCGTGCTGCCTGGTGATGACCGCATGCGCACAGTCGCCCAAAGGCACTGAAAGCCAAAACAATCCACAAACCAATCCAAAAGAGATGACAGAGACCTTCTTCAACCTATATTGAATTTTTCTACAATGGCATAGACTCTTTTTCGGGTTTATGCCATTTTTTATTCTGATAACCAAATATTTAAATAATGAACTTTACTAGTATTTTAATTGCAATTCTGACCCTGACGGCGGGCATAGGTGTGTTTCTCGTTGCCTGCCAAATGATGAGCAGCAACCTCGAAGCGGTCTCATCCAAACGATTGAAACAACTGTTTTCAAAAACGGGCAAAAACAAATGGATCGGTGTGGGCATCGGCACCGTGGGCACGGCCGCCATACAAAGCAGTGGTGCCGTTACCGTGATGGTCATCGGTTTCGTGAATGTGGGTATTCTATCCTTGGCACAAGCCGCCACCATCATCTATGGCGCCAACATCGGAACCACGGTCACGGCACAGCTTGTCGCCTTGGGCATGTTCGGTTCAAACAGCATCTCCACCACCATCATTTTTGCGGCTTTTGCTGGAATTGGAGCATTTATGAGTTTATTCGGCAAGCGCCATATCACCAAGCAAATAGGTGGCATTCTGACCGGCTTTGGAATGTTATTCGTCGGCCTTTCCATGATGGCTGACGCCATGGACGATTTTGCCAGATTAGAGGAAGTCAAAAACTTCCTTGCGGGAATCAACAATGCCGTGGTGCTCGTATTGGTCGGCGCGCTGCTTACCGCCATCATCCAATCGTCGTCAGTGCTGACCTCCATTGCCATCACCATGGTGGTTGCAGGACTGGTCACACTGGACCAGGGCATCTATCTGACGATGGGTAGCAACATCGGTTCGTGCGTAGTGGCCCTGATTGCCGGTCTCACCAGCGGCACCGCCGCCAAGCGAACCGCAACGATACACCTCATATTCAATGTGATGGGCGTTGTCATCTTTCTGCTGATTGCCTTATTGCTGCGTGTGCTCACTGGCGGAGCATGGGACTTTGGAAGCATCTTTGAAAAGATATTCCCCGCAGCGCCCCAGTTGCAATTGGCCATGTTCCACACGGTGTTCAACATCTGCACCATGTTGGTAGCCATGCCGTTGACCAACATATTGGTGAACCTGGCTTGCCGCATCGTGAAAGAGGTTCCGGAAGAAAAAAACGACGAACCACAATTGCGATTCCTCAACGAACAAATGCTCAGCACACCTGTGGTCGCCATCCGCCAATTGAAAGCCGAAATCGAGAATATGGCCGAATTGGCGTTGCAAAATTTCCAAAGGTCAATCCACATTGTTACCACATTGGATTACAGCGAAATAGATAATTTCAGAAAGACTGAAAAACTGTTGAATTTTTTGAATAAGGAATTGGTGAACTACACGGTGAAACTTTCGGGCAGGCGACTCAACAGTTTCGACCAACGCTACCTCACTTCCGTGATACGCACCGTAAGCGACCTTGAGCGCATAGGTGACTATGCGGAAAACATCGTTGAGTATGCCGACGCGCTGAAGGAACAGAACGCCACTTTCTCGAAAGATGCCGTTGCTGAAATCCGGAAGATGGAGCAGATGATTCTCAACTTGTACAAAGAAACTTTGTTAGCTTATCACAAACTCGACCTCGAAGCTCTTGAGCGAGCCAATCAGATTGAAGATCAGATAGATGACTACACTGAGACAATGGAGCAACATCATATTGAGCGGCTGGTGCGGGGAGTGTGCACACCTTCTGTTGGCGCCGAATACCTCTCCTTGGCGCAAAACTCCGAGCGTGTGGCCGACCACCTTATCAATGTCGGCAAAACAATCCGGGATTTGGTGTAAAAGGAGCATTATTACAGTTCACATTATCAGAACATCAAATGCCAAATTACACTTATGCCTTTCATAAAAAAGTGTATTTTTGTGATTTAAAACCGAAACAATATGAAACATTTGAATTTATTTCTGTCAATTCTTGCTATAATGCTATATGCCGGTTGTTTTGGTCAGAATACTATAGGCAAAAAAAACTCAAAAAGCATCTACGACTTCACTGTCAAGGACATCAAAGGCCAAGATGTGTCACTGAAAAATTATGAAGGGAAAGTGCTGCTCATCGTCAATGTGGCCAGCAAATGCGGACTGACTCCGCAGTATGAGGGACTTGAAACTCTTTATAAGCAATACAAAGATCAGGGACTGGAGATTCTGGCGTTCCCGTGCAATCAGTTTCTGGAACAGGAGCCCGGCACCAATGAGGAAATATTGGATTTTTGCTCGGTCAACTACAATGTCACCTTCCCTTTATTTGACAAAATCGACGTGAACGGCAAAGACGAGAGCCCGCTCTACACCTTCCTTAAGTCCAAAGCCCCGTTCAAGGGATATCCTGAGGGGTACGAGAAATTTGCTGACCAACTCACCATGATTCATCAGAAAACCGGTAGCGGATTCGAGAAAGGCGACGCTATCAAGTGGAATTTCGGAAAGTTTCTGGTCTCAAAAGACGGCAAAACCATCCTTCGCTTTGAACCGATGGTGGCTCCGGCGGATTTGAAAGCGGACATTGAAAAAATGTTAAGATAATACGCTATGATACTCTATTTCTCGGGCACGGGCAACAGCCTGGCCATCAGCCGACATATAGCGGAAAAACTCAACGAAACGGTGATGCCGCTCAGTCAGGCGGTGCATCACGACTTGTCGCAGGAGCGGCGCATCGGGCTGGTCTATCCCAGTTACTGGTTCAACACGCCGCGGGCGGTGACGGACTTGCTGCCGCGATTGCAACTGCCCAAAGATGCGTATGTCTTCATCGTCATCCCTTGCGGCGCACAGGCCGGCAACTCCATTCATACGGTTCAGAAACTACTGTCCGATAAAGGGTTACGATTGGCTTACAGCCAGAAGATCCGCGTGCCCGACAATAGCGCTGTCGGTTTCGGGCGCGACCCCAACAAACAGGTCTGGAAGTTCGAGAAATACGCCGAACGGCTGGAGCGTATTACCGAGGAGATTGCCGCCGGCACGCACAGTCTTCACTATGCGTGGTGGGGGCCCATAGGCGCGTTGTGCGCCCTTCCTGGCATACAACGCCGCACGCTGCCGATGCTCACACCCGCCGTCAACGCCGACCTGTGCGTAGGTTGCGGCATTTGCGCTGACGTATGCCCGCAAGCCAATATCGCCCTCACCAACGGCAAAGCCCATTGCGGCGACAACTGCACGCAATGCCTCGCCTGCGTCCATTTCTGCCCGAAGCAGGCCGTGGAACTCAATCGCAAGCCCACGCCCAAAGCGCACCAGTACCACCACCCGAAAGTGACGGTAAAGGATATGGAGCGAACTGTGAGGTAACGAATTATGTTTTCTGTCTCTTATTCACGGTTCATTATTGACTAATTTTGTATCTTTGCACCCGTTAAAATTAAACCCTATTATGGCTGAAGAAAAACTGTTCACCGAATTTCCGCCCATTTCCACTGAACAATGGGAAGCTACTATTAATAAAGATTTGAAAGGCGCTGACTATGAGAAAAAACTGGTCTGGCGCACCGATGAGGGTTTCAATGTACGCCCCTATTATCGTGCTGAAAATCTGAAAGACATTGACTATCTCAACACATTGCCCGCCGAGTTCCCTTACACCCGCGGAACCAAGGCCGACAATAACCACTGGGATATTGTTCAAGAAGTGGAAGAGGCCGACCCGGTGAAAGCCAACGCCATCGCTGTGGACGCGCTGAAACGCGGCGCCGCCTCCATCGCCTTCAATGCCAATAAGTTGGACAACAAAGACGCTTTGGAAACTCTGTTGAAAGACATCGATTTGAACAAAACCGGCGTCCAATTCAACCATGTGAAAAACTATATTGAACTGGTGAAGAATTTCCTTGGCTATATTGAGGAAAAGGGTTACGACAAGAGTCTGGTTTCCGGCAGCATCAACTTTGATCCGCTGATTTATCGACTGAAACACAACAAGTTCTATTTCTCTCAAGAAGAGGATATGATGCAAGCTGTGGAGCTGCTGAATATGGTTGACCACATGCCGAACTTCAAGCTCATCAATGTGAACGGCATCGTGCTGCATAACGCCGGTTCCACCATCGTGCAAGAGCTGGGCTACACGCTGGCACTCGCCAACGAGTACATCGCATTCTGCACCGAGCACGGCGTCAAGATGGAGAAAGCCGCCTCCAGAATACAACTCACCTTGTCTGTGGGTTCCAACTATTTCATGGAAATCGCCAAGTTGCGCGCCGCCCGCCTGCTTTGGTCCACCATCGTGGCACAATACAAGCCCACGTGCGACTGCGCGTACAAAATCCGCATCAACACGGTGGCTTCCACTTGGAACAAGACGCTTTACGACCCGTACGTCAACATGCTGCGCAGCACCACGGAAGGCATGTCAGCAGTGATTGGTGGCTCTGACGCCATTTCGCTACAGCCCTTTGATGTGGCCTACAAAGAGTCCGACGAGTTCTCCCGCCGCATCGCCCGCAATGTGCAGGTGATTCTGAAAGAAGAAGCTTTCATGGACCGTGTGGTGGATCCCGCTGCTGGTTCATACTATGTGGAAACACTCACCAACGCCATCGCGGAGCACGCCTGGACACTGTTCCAGAGCGTGGAAGCCAACGGTGGCGCCCTGAAAGCCATTGAGGACGGCACCCTGAAAGCCGAAATCGAGAAGAGCTGCCAGAAACGCGACATGGACATCGCCACCCGCCGCTATATCCTGCTCGGCACCAACCAGTATCCGAACATCAAGGAGACCATGGCCGACAAGATTGAGCGTGTTGTGAAGGATGAAAACGAAGGTTTGAAGACTTACCGCGGAGCGGTTGCTTTCGAGGAAATCCGTTTGGCGACTGAAAAATATGCTGAGAAAAACGGCCGTCCGAAAGTATATTTGCTGAAGCTCGGCAACCTGGCCATGCGTCAGGCGCGCGCCGGTTTCATCACCAACTTCTTCGGTTGTGCAGGTTACGAGATTGTGGAACCTGCCGGCTTTGCCACCGTGGAAGATGGCGTGAAAGCCGCTGGCGAAGCTAAGCCCGCTCTCATCGTGGTGTGCAGTTCCGACGAGGAGTACGCCACCCTCGGTGTAGAGGCTGCCAAACAATGCAAGGCACAGTTCCCGAACACACCGTTCCTCGTGGCCGGCAACCCGACAGAATGTCTGGATGCCCTCAAAGAGGCTGGCACTGATGACTTCATCCACGTGCGTGTCAACATCCTGGAAAGCCTGAAAAAATACAACGAGATGTTGTTGAAATAATCAAAAACATTCTCCTCGAACACTCTATCGTTTGCTTAAACAATGATGAAACTTATCAAGAAACCCATCATCCTGTTGGGGATGTTGGTTATGGTTTTCACTGCCTGCCACTCCCCAAAAACCAATCAGAGTCAAGAAGCATTTTTTACGTGGGAGGATTCCTACAAACGCCACATTGAACTGACAAAAGCCCCTGAGCGCATCGTGTCCATCTCACCCGCCATCACTGAAGTGATGTTCCTCGTGGGAGCGCAAAACAAGTTAGTCGGCACCTCCGACTTCTGCGTATATCCTCCTGAAACCGAGAAAATTGCCAAAATCGGCGGAATGCACAACATCAACTTCGAGGTACTGCTCTCCCTGCATCCCGACGTGGTGCTCATCGGCTCCATGATTTCGCAAAAAGACGTGGAAGCCATTGAGAAGATGGGAATTCCGGTTATATGTATCGTAGAGGAGACATCGATGGAAGGCATGGCTGACATGATGGAAGTGATAGGCCGCATTACGCAATGCGAGGAAAAGGCAAATTCAGAAGCGGCCAAATGGCGGGATGAGGTTAAGGGAATGCGTCAGGAGAATACGCAAGACACCATAACCAAAAAGAAAGTCTATTATGTGGTGGGCTTTGGCGACACCGGAGATTTCACCGCACCGAAAAACACGCACATCAACGAAATCATCGAATTGGCCGGCTGTGAGAATGTGGGCAAAACACTCTCTTCCTGGAACATCAGCCGGGAGGTGCTGTTCAAGGCCAATCCCGACATCATTCTGATCCGCAAAGAGGACAAGGATGCCTTCTGTTCCCAGCATCCTTACACTTTGCTGAAGGCTGTGAAAGAAAACCACGTTTATCCCATCGAAAGCGGATGGATTGACATCGTGTCCCCCCGTAATATCAAGGCGGTGAAAATGATCCGAAACATCAAAAACGATTATCCTGCTAACGGCGAATAATGTACACGATGCCTGACATAGTTTGTTCTATTCCATTATCGCCCTTGTAGGTAAACTGGTACTTGTACACGCCATCCGGGCAATCTCCACCATCCCAGGTGTTTTCATAACTATTGCTCCGGTAAACCGTCTGTCCGGCACGATTGCACACAACAAGCTGACGTTGCATGCAATTCTCCAATCCACCTATTACAAATCTATCGTTTATACCATCTCCATTGGGTGTGAACACGTTGGGAATCTCCAACTTGATGGGCGGTGTCCAATCCACCGCATCTTCGGGAAGATTCTGAACTACCGGATCCTGTTGCACAGCCTGGGCGACGGGATGATTGGCAGGAGAAGAGGATGAATGGAGTGAAGGTGGTGAAAGGGGTACATGGGGGGAAGAAGGTAAAAGGGGTGAATGGGGGGAAGTGGGTGCAATGGGTACAAGGGATGAGGCAGGGGTATTAGAAACGGGCTCCGTTGTCGGCATGAGGTTCTGTTCAATCTGATTGTCAGCTGACACAGAAGCACTTGATGAACTGGAATATGAATCTTCGGAAGACTTGAGAACATTGGGCGTGACGGGCACGGAATGATAGCTGGTCGTGTCAGCATTATCGGGTAAAACGGAGGTAGTGTCCGTCATGGCAACATGTTGCTCCTCGGCGGGTTGAGACATCTTGTCGCGCGTCACGGCAACCGTAACCACGGTGACCACGGTAGCCGCACCAATCACACCCGCCACAATCTTGGCGGCCAGCGAACCGAGCAGGTGCCCGCCCTGCGATGTGGCTGACGCGGCCTGCGAGGCGGCCTGTTCAGCCCCTTGCGGCATCACTATATCCAACCGACTGCTGATTTTGTCCCAGCAATCGGGAGACGGGGTTACCTTTTGGTGTGTCAATATGTCTTTTATGTTGTTCATCTTCTATTCGTTGAGACGCACGGCCGTGCGTCTCTTCTATTATATTATTCGGTCAATCAACCATTTTCGCGCGCGCTGATAATATACCCTTACGGTATTCTCATTCTTCTCCAATTCCTCCGCAATCTCTTTAAAACTATATTCTTCAACTAACCTCAAATTAAAAATCACCCTCAAATCCTCAGGCATCTTCGCCACTATTTCCAAAACCTGTTTCGCTTCCAATCGGGTGACTATGGATTCCTCCCGCTCCGATATCGGCATCAGGGAATCCTCCTTGTCGTCCAAACTGTCGTTCATCAGATGTTTTTTCTCCGCCCTGAAATGCGAAATGGCCGTTTTAACCATGATGGAACGAATCCATGAATCCAAAGAGCTTTCACCACGATAGGTGGAGATGTTCTTGAAAACGCCCATGAAACCGTCCATCATCACATCTTCCGCCTCTTCCTTGCTATTGGCGTAGCGCATGCACACGCCTAACATCGTGGAAGCAAACTTCTCATACAGCCTACGTTGAGCATCCCGATTGTTGTTCTGACAACCGGCAATTAACTCTTCGATTTCCTGTATTGTTGTTGCCACGATAGTAAGTCGCAGAAAAGAAGGGAAATGTTACAGGAGCAGTGAAAAAATTATTTGATCGACTTTACAATGGCTTCCACCTCGCGGATGTAGTCGCGCTTGTGTTCCTGCGGAGCATAGACAAAACCATCGATGGTAATGCAAGTGCTATTATCCGGGCTTAACATGGTGAAGCTGTAGAACGGACCGCCCATCTTGTCGCGCACAGAATCCCAGAAACCTCTCAATTCCAATCCATTATGATAGCGCAACTGGATGTTCTGCGCTAATGGAAAGTCTTTCACGTCAGCCACTTTGGGATAAGCGCCTTGCACCGCACCGGCAATGTAGGCTTTGGTGACACTATCTCTTTTGGCCACCACATTCGCAGTGTTTATCGTGTATACCGGGGTTTGGTAAATCATGACAAAACGGTCGTTCTTGGGGGTTCGACAGCAGAGCCACAGAAAATCCTTTTCCTCACGACCAACAAAATACTCAGTGGGAATTGTCATGGAAATCCCAAATTTATCTTTAATCTTTTTCTCAACCTCAGGATTGTTAAGTTTGCGATGGGCATTCTGCAGACGTGCCAGATCATTATTGTACATAGCCTGGATGATTTCGTCCTTATGTTGTAAAAAGAGCGCCAGGCAGGAATCCTGATTGTTGCCCCAGATTTTCACCAGAATTTGCGGATTGGTAAACGGATTCTTCTGCACCTCATAGTAATTGCCGGCATACTGCTGCTTGCAGTCGAATTGTACAATATTACGATGACGGGTGAAGGAAGCAGTGAAATCTTTGTTGCTGCATTGAATCACGTCAAACATGGGCTCTATCTGGTTGATGGCCGGCTGGGGTTGTTGAAGCACATCATAGATGGCTTTAATTGCCGCCGGAGTCCAATAGTTGGAATCGATAGCCAGAATCATTTCCCCTGCCTTGCCGGTGGAGAAATTGTCGGACTTGAATGCCGGAACGGATTTCTGCTTGCAGGAGATGCTAACCACAAGCAATACAACCATAATAATACTGATAATTTTTTTCATAGGACTTTCAATATTGTACACGGCAAAAATACAAAATAATACTATCTTTGCAACATGAAAACAAAACACATTTTTCATCATGAACTATTCTGAAGATTTTTACCGGCTGGCTATCCAGCACCAGGAAGGGTACGGTCCTTCCACCATCAAGAAAATGCTGACTTGGGCTGGAACCGCCACTTGCATTTTTGAGGAGCCCGACTGTTGGCTAAGTCATATCAGAAGCCCGAAAAGGACTATACACCCGCCCACCGTGACCGGTGCGCTGCGCCGATTAGTGGACGAAGAGCTGAAGCACATGGACAAGGCAGGCATCCGGCTTTGCTTCTACACCGACCGCGAATTCCCTTATCGGCTGAAGCAATGCTCTGACAGTCCTTTATCCTTTTTTTATCAAGGGAACGGGGATTTCAACATGTCGCATGTGATGGCTATCGTAGGCACGCGCAACGCTACCGAATACGGGCGGCAGTGCGTGGGCAAGATCCTCTCAGAGTTGCAAGGCATGAATGTGGTCACTGTGAGCGGGCTGGCCTACGGCATCGACACGGAATCGCACCAGAAGTCGGTTGAAAACAGCCTGCGCACCATCGCGGTGCTGGGCAGCGGACTTGGGGTCATCTATCCCTATCAGAATCGCGAACTGGCCCAGCGCATCCTACACAACGGCGGCACACTTATCAGCGAATACCCCTACAACACCCCACCCGACCGTCTTAACTTTCCCAAACGCAACCGCATCATCGCGGGTATGAGCGACGCGACGCTGGTAGTGGAAAGCGGTGAAAAAGGCGGAAGCATCATCACGGCCTACATTGCACAGTCCTACAACCGCGACGTGTTGGCCGTGCCCGGCCCGATACACAGCGAATCGCACATCGGCTGCCACACCCTCATACGCAAGAACGTCGCCGCGTTAGTCACCTCCGGCGCAGACATTCTGGAGCTGATGAACTGGCAACCGCAACACGCCAACATCCAAACCCAACTGTTCGTGGAACTATCCGACAAAGAGCAGGAAATTGTCTCCATCGTACGGGAACACAACAGGTTGTCGGTGGACAAAATATCGGAACTGCTGCCAAATCATACGCCATCACAACTGGCCGGTTTGCTGCTTGAACTGGAATTAAAAGGCGTAATCTATTGTAAACCAGGGAAAATATATTCAATACAGCCCTGATTTTTTTTCGTTCGGGGAGTATTAAAAAAAATGTATTTTTGCCGCATTAATAACAACAACATCAAAAATTAAACAACAATGGCTTACAAAATTAATCCGGATCTTTGCGCCGCTTGTGGCACATGCCAAGGCGAATGCCCTCAAGAAGCTATTTCTGAAGGTGCTGCTTACTCTATCAACCCTGATCTCTGCATCGAATGTGGCGCATGCGCTGATGTATGCCCCTGCGAAGCAATCAGCTTAGAGTAGTCTTTTAAGATTCATGGACTGAAAAAAAAAGCGGGTTTGAAGACCCGCTTTTTTTTATAGACTTAATCGTTATTTTATTCCCAATTCCGTTTTAACCGCTTTGGTCAAATCATCGCTCTCGGATGAGAAAGCCAGCGTAGAGATGTCGAAGACATACGTGTATTTGGAACTCTCCGCCACCTTTTTGATAGCTTCCATCAGTTTATCCTGAAACGGTTTCAGCAATTCAAGCTGCTTGGCCTGAAGTTCTTGCTCGCTGTTGGCGGCAAACTCCTGGAAACGGGTATACATTTTGGTGATTTCATCTTCCTTAACTTTCAGAATCGCAGCGGAAGCACCGCTCATAGCCAAACGGTTGTATTCAGCCTCCTTGGCTTTCAATTCCTCGGCCATCATTTGACCCGTCTCCTGCAACTCTTTTTGCAGATTCAGCAGATTGGTCTGGGCAGTATCTATGCCAGGCATCTCTTTCATGATGGCCGCATAGTCCACATGTCCGAACTTGGCCTTCTGTGCGTACCCCGTCACCGACAAGGCAATCGCAAAGAGTATGATGATGTATTTCTTCATAGCCGTGAGCATTATTTGATTCCCAACTCTTTCTTAACCAGCGGGGTAATATCATCACCGGCGCCGTAGTACAACAGAATCTTGGTATCGAAGATGTAGGCGTAACCATTTGCCTTGGCCACTTTGTTGATGGCATCCTGGATGGCATCCTGGAACGGTTTGGCCAATTCATACTGTTTTTCTTCCAGATCGTCCTGGGCATTGGCCTGAAACTCCTGAATACGGGTAGCCAGATCCTGCAATTCCTTCTCGCGCACCTGACGAACGGCGGAAGACATCGTGCCGACTTCACGGTCAAACTTGTCTTTTTTCTGTTGGTACTCTGTCATCATGCTTTCATACATATTCTGGAGATCTTCTTGGAAAGCTTTCAATTTAATCTGCAGGGAATCAATGCCGGGCATCACTTCCAATATTTCACCCGAATTCACGTGTCCGTACTTCTGCGCATCAGCAGTGCCGATATTGAACAAGAGGGCAGCTGCGACAAGTAATAACAATTTTTTCATTGAGTTGTGTTTTTTGATAATGTTTCTAAATAAATTCTAATTGCTAATCATCCAGTTCGGAGTTGACAGAGATGCCCAGTTTCTGGAGTATCACCGCATTGATGTCCCATTTCGGATCTGCATATATGATAGACATCTCACCGGCAGTATCAAAAACAAAAGCAAAGCCTTTCTCCTTGGCGTAGTCATTGACAGTAGAGATAACTCTGTCCTGGATGGGCTTCACGAGCTCTTCTCTTTTTTTGAACAAGTCACCATTTTGGCCAAAACGCTTCTTCTGGAGATCTTTGGCCGCTTTCTCTTGGGCTATGATAGCCTCCTCGCGGTTTTTCTTAATCTGGTCGGGCATCGTGATGGCTTCCACTTGATACTTCCTGTACATGGAATCGATAGAAGCAAACTTGGCCTCAATCTCGCGTTGCCATTGGACAGCCACACGGTCCAACTCTGCCTGCGCCTCCTTGTATTCCGGCATGTTGGAGAGAATATATTCGGAATTGATATAGGCATACTTCTGTCCAAATGTCGTACAAGCCAGCAGGACAATCAAGACTGATAATAATATTCTTTTCATTTTTGTCAAAAATTTATGGGGTAACGGATAAAAATCAATTTTAGTATATGCTAATCTATGGATTGGTTGATGGAAATATGGAAGTGGCTACCACTGGGCTTACCGTTGGTTCTTCCAGGCACCTCGTCAAAGCCATAACCCCAGTCGAAGCCGAGCAGACCGAACATGGGCAGATATACACGCACACCCAAACCTGCAGATTTGTACAAGTTGAACGGACTGTACTGACGCTTGTCGATCCAGCCCTTGCCTGCCTCAAAGAATCCCAGCACATACACTGTAGCTGACGGGTTCAGCGTAATCGGATAGCGAATCTCCGCTGTAAACTTGTTGTAAATACTTGCACCGATGGAGGTTCCATCCAAGTACGGGGATAGATATTCGTCATCGTAGCCTCGCATACCAATGACCTCGCGGCCGTCATAGGAGAAATTAGACAGGCCGTCACCACCCAGATAGAAGCGGCCGAACGGGCTGATTCCGATAGTTTTGTTGTAGCAGCCCATGAAGCCCATCTTGAACCGGATGTTCAGCACCAGATTTTCTACAATACGGGTAAACCAAGAGGCATTGAATTTCCATTTATGAAACTCCAGCCACTTGTATTTTTCCTGATCGGTCGCATTAGTGAAGTCCTTGCCGCTTATCAGCGAATAGGGCGGAGTCAACTGCACACTGAATGTGAGGTTGGAACCCTCGCGCGGATAGATGGGCGCATTGACAGAGTTACGAGTCAGAGAGAAAATATAGCTGAGACTGTTGGCATAACCATTGTTGAATACATAGTAACCCGACCAGTTCTTCACCGTGTAGTATTCGTATGACAAGGTGTGCGACATCTGGAAATAATCGTCCGGCCATTTCAGTTTCGACACCAAAGAGAGGGAGGCACCTGCGATACTGGAGGTGGCGTATGATACGTCATTCTTCTTCTTGCCGTTCGTCTGTTTCTGAAAATAAGCACCTATAGTGAGTGCATTGGGTTTCTTTCCTCCCAGCCAAGGCTCGGTGAAAGACAAATTGTAATATTGGTACCATAGCCCGTTCGTGGAGACATTCAACGCCAAACGCTGGCCGTCGCCACCCGGAATTGGGGTCCAGGCATCCTTTTTGAAAAGCTTTTTCGTGGAGAAGTTATTGAAGGCTATACCTGCCGTAATCACAAATCCAGTAGCACCATAACCGGCACTCAACGACAATTGGTCGGAGGAGGTTTCTTCCACCACGTAATTGATATCTACCGTGCCATCCGCCTCGTTGGGCTTGGGCTGCACATCCATCTTCTCCTGATTGAAATAACCTAGCGACATCAGCACCTGCTGTGTGCGAATAAGGTCAGCACGGTTGAACAATTGTCCGGGAATCGTGGTAATCTCACGCATAATGACATTGTCGTTGGTCTTTGTATTTCCGGCAATGGTAATCTTGTTGTAACGCGCCTGCTTGCCCTCCCGGATACGGATTTCGATGTCAATGGAGTCATTCTCAATAGCGACCTCCACGGGATTGGCGTTGAAGAACAGGTACCCGTTGTTCATGTACAACGAAGCAATATCATCGCCATCCTCCTTCATAGTCAAGCTCTTGTTCAGGAGCGTTTGGTTATAGACATCCCCTTTTTCTATGCCCAAAAGCTGTTTGAGGAGAGAGGTCGGATAAATGGTGTTGCCCACGAAATCGATATTACGGAAATAGTACTGAGGACCTTCATTGACTTCAATATCAATACGCATATCGCGACCATCGAGATAGAACGTGTCACGCACAATCACTGCATCGCGATAACCCAGCTCATTGTACCGGTCAATCATCTTGACTTTGTCGTCCTCGTACGTTTCCCTGGTGAATTTGGACTTCTTGAAGATTCTGAGCTTCACACGGTCGGAAAAATATTCGTCCATGTGGTCCTTGATATCCTTGGACTCATAGTATCCGGGGTGCTTGAGACAGTAGGCTATGGCCGTGTCCATCTTCCAGAACGGTCTGAACAGGAATTTTTCCTTGGTCTCTTTCATGGAACGCAGCAGCACAGCATCCGTAACCCCTTTGTTTCCGATAATATCTATCTTGCTAATCCTGACCTTCTTGGATTTCTTGATATCGAACAGCAAGTTCTTTGCATTCTTGACTTTCTCGTCATCAATTTCCTGTACATTTACCGTGCAACTGTAGAAGCCCTTGTCCACATAATACTTGCGGATGGTATTGATACAAGTGGTTTTCATGTTGTCATTGATGATGTTACCCTGCGAGATCTTCAGTTTTTCTCGCAAGTCATTCTCCTCGCTCTTGGTCGTGCCCTTGAAGCCGAAAGAGATGAGGCGGGCGCGGTCTTCCAGACGAATATCCAGGAAGGCGACATTGCCGCTGATGCGCGTAACGGTAATCTCCACGTCATCGTAGAGGCCCGTTTTCCACAAGGTTTTTACACTTTTGGAGATCTGTTCGCCGGGGATTTCGATAACATCGCCCACATGGAAAGAGAGCAACCGCTGGTCCAGCGGGGCGGTACCCGACGAAGTGATGCCGCCGATTTCATATTGTTTCGGGTTGGAATAATCAATTTTTATAGGATCGCTTTCACCGTCACCTCCGATTACAACCTGACCGTATGTTGTTGACATACAGAATGCTGCAATCAATAATAACAGTGAAAAAATCCGTTTATAAAAATTCATTATGTTCAAAAAAATTGGCAGCAAAGATAATGAAAAAATCAATGTTCGCGGACTTGCATTCCCGTTTTTCCGTAACGGCGTTCACGGCTCTGGAAATCAATGATGATTTCGCGCAGATCCTCCTTGCGGAAATCGGGCCACATGACAGGCACGAAGAAGAATTCGGTATAGGCCATCTGCCAGAGCAGAAAATTGCTGATACGGCATTCACCGCCGGTTCTGATGAGCATGTCCGGATCGGGAACGTCGCTATGATACAGATGTTGCGTGATGGTGTCGGGTTGGATATCTTCCACGCGCAGAGTGCCTTGACTGACCTCCTGCGCTATGGCCTTGGCCGCGCGTGTAATTTCGGTACGGCCGCTGTAGCTCAAAGCCAAAATCAGGGTAAGCCCGTCATTGTTGGCTGTCTGGTCAATGGCCGACTGCATGGCCTCGCGGCAGGATTCCGGCAGGTCTTGCATCTGGCCCTGTATGAGTAGCCGCACGTGTTTGGCCATCAGCTCTTCCAGCTCGTTGTGGATGGACTGGGCCAACAGCCCCATCAGCATATCCACCTCCTGTTTCGGGCGGTTCCAGTTTTCCGTTGAGAACGTATAGAGGGTCAGATATTTCACCCCCATTTCCCCAGCGCCCTCAATGACGCTTCTGACGGCATCCAGACCGGCCTTGTGCCCGTATGTGCGTTCGTGTCCGCGTTGCTGGGCCCAACGCCCGTTGCCATCCATGATCACGGCGATGTGACAGGGGATTTTATTCAAATCGAGTTCGCGCGATGTATCCATAATTAGTGCTTTTTACGTCTAGGCAGTTTCAGTCGACAAGCTTTGTCCTCGTTGCCGAATTTCACAGTCATGGTGATGCCGGCGAAAGAGTAAGCATCGTGGGTTGTCTCGTTGCCGCGCGCATGGCCTGCGACATGACGACTCAAGGGTTCGCCTTGTTCGTTTATGATTTCGGGCGAGCGGTCGGCCAAGTCAGCCACCAAATCACCATATTCGGCACGCAAGGCGTCGTTGTCATAATACCGACCGCCCACATCATCCAGATAATCCGTAAATGCCCAGCGCAGTCCCCATTCCGCGCCAATAGCAAAATAGCGGCCAATAGTGGCCTTGATGCCGATGCCGAACGGGATGGCCACAGTGGTCAGGGAATAGGGCTTGGGACCTCCTTCGAGCCCCTGTCCTTCGGTGCCCATACTATGCAAATCATAAATCTGATCATTATAGACGGTCTGCGGATTGAAGGAAAACAGCGTCAATCCTGCAAAAATGTATGGGGAAAAACGGTTTTTGCCCGTCGTGTTATACAATTCAAAAAAGTTCAGCTCAATTTCAGCGGAGAATTCCGTTATCGGGGAAGAGAAGCTGAAATTGCGGTCAGCCATATCAGTGCCCTTGTCAGTGGAAGATACCTTTCCGAAGAGGAAGTCGGCTTTAATGGCAAACCGGGGAGAGATATTATAGCGGTACATAAAGCCTCCTGCAAGGTGCAACTGATTGAGGGTCGGGTCTTTCAGGTTCAGTTTGAAGAGTTTGGTCTGGTTAAGGTCACCGAGATAGAACATAGTGCCCACACAGCCGCCGAATTCGGATTTCTGGGCGGACAAATTCCGAACGGAAGCGACAGTCAGCAGGCCAAAGAGGATCAGAATATATGTAAAACGAGAATAAAACTTCATGTCAAACGGTGGATTGAAACCAATTAACGCTGCAAAAATAAAAAAATTACATGACACCTATCAAAATATTAAAAAAAGTGTATTTTTGCCGCCCCAAAAAATACTATAAATAAAGTTATTACAAACAAAAGCAAAAAGAAAGGAGCCTTGAACACGACGCCTCAAAATTTCAGACCGAGACAATTCGGTCCCAGACCCAAAAAGGAAGCCCAGCACAGAATCAACAATTACATTACGGCACAGACCGTCCGTGTGGTGGGCGAGAATTTCGAGCCAAAGATTGTTTCCCTGAGAGAAGCCTTGGCCATTGCAGACCAATACGAGCTGGATTTGGTGGAAATCTCCCCCAACGCCAACCCGCCTGTATGCAAGGTAATGGACTATCAGAAGTACCTTTACGAGCAGAAGAAGAAAGCGAAAGAGATAAAGGCCAACAGTGCCAAGACGGTAGTAAAGGAGATTCACATGGGACCGCAGACGGACGACCACGACTTCAATTTCAAATGCGTGCACGCCGAGAAATTCCTGAAGGACGGTTACAAGGTCAAGGTCATGGTCACCTTCCGGGGCCGTGCCATCATATACAAGGACCAAGGCGAGTTGCTGTTGCTGCGCTTCGCCCAGAGTCTGGAAGAATTCGGCAAGTTGGATCAGATGCCCACGCTCTTAGGCAAGAACATGACCATCATGATCAGTCCGAAATCCACCAAGAAATAAGAATGCAGTAAACTCTTAATATAAACTTTAAAAACTTAGAGAAAATGCCAAAAATTAAAACGAAAGCCGCTGCCAAGAAGAGATTCACTCTGACCGGCACCGGAAAAATCAAGAGACATCACGCTTATCACAGCCACATTCTCACCAAGAAATCCATCAAGAGAAAACGTAACCTGGCTTACAGCGCTATTGTCGAACCGAACATGGAACGTACCGTCAAGCAAATGCTTGGTCAGTGCTAATCAAATCAATTATTAACCCATAAAAAAAAACTTTACTATCAGCTATCGAAGAGTTTAAAAATTAAACCGCTGACGTAAAAGAAAGGAACTTAATTATGCCAAGATCAGTTAATCATGTTGCTTCAAGAGCAAGAAGAAAAAAGATTTTGAAACGTACCCGTGGGTACTTCGGCAAACGCAGAAACGTTTGGACCGTTGCAGTCAATTCGTGGGAAAAGGGTCAACAGTACGCTTACCGCGATAGAAAAGCTAAGAAAAGAAACTTCAGAAGTTTGTGGATCACCCGTATCAACGCGGGCGCACGCGAATATGGCATGTCCTATTCTGTCCTCATGGGCAGTCTGGCCAAGAAGGGTGTTGCTTTGAACCGCAAAGCCCTCGCCGACCTCGCGATGAATAATCCTGAGGCATTTAAGGCTATTGTTGATTTAGTAAAATAGTAGCTCGGAATTTAAATTCGTAATTTGAGTTTATCTGCATAAAAAAAGTCCCGCCGAGGCGGGACTTTTTGTTTAGACAACCTTCGCGATTAGCATTCCACGATGGTGCACCAGTTGTGTTTGTCCTCAAGTTCTCCGTATTGGATGCCCATGAGGATTTCGCGCATCTTGATGCTCCAAGGACCGGGTTTGCCGTCTTTTGCGATGACATACTCTTCACCCGTTTCGCGATCCTGAATCATGTGGATCGGGGAGATGACAGCAGCGGTACCGCAGGCACCAGCCTCGTCGAATGTGCCAATCTCATCCAGTCTGACATGGCGTCTTTCCACCACAAGGCCGAGGTCCTCGGCGATCTGGCGCAAACTCATGTTGGTGATGGAAGGCAGGATGGAGCCGGAGTCCGGAGTCACATACTTGCCGTCCTTGATGCCGAAGAAGTTGGCCGGACCAGCCTCGTCGATGTAGGTCTTGGTCTTGGCATCGGCGAAGATAGAGGCGCTGAAGCCTTCGTGGTGTGCGCGTTCGCCTGCGCGGAGGGAAGCGGCATAGTTACCACCCACTTTCACGTGACCCGTTCCCAGCGGAGCGGCACGGTCGTAATCCTTCGCAATCTGCATGTTGGTGGGTTTGAAACCCTCCTTGAAATACGGGCCAACCGGCATCACGAACACGACAAACAGATATTCGTCAGCAGGTTTCACACCGATGGTGGCACCCGTACCGATCAACAGCGGACGGATATAGAGAGAACCTTCCGTTCCATAGGGCGGAATGAACTCGGCGTTCAGTTTGATCACCTTCTCCAAAGCGGCGAAGAACAATTCTTGCGGGATAGGAGCCAACATGATGGTGTCGGCAGAGCTGTTCAGACGTTTCCAGTTCTCCTCCCAGCGGAACAAACGGACCTTGCCGTCTTTTCCTCTGAAAGCCTTCATTCCTTCAAAAGCTTCCTGACCGTAGTGCAGACAGGAGGCTGCCATGTGCATCGGGATGTACTCGTCGGAAGTCACTTCCAACTCACCCCATTTGCCGTCTCTGAAATAACAGCGAACATTGTAATCGGTTTTCACATAACCGAAAGACAAACTTTTCCAATCAATGTTTTTCATTTCTACTTGTGTTTGTTATTGATGTTTTTATATTTGAACTAAACTGTTTATAGTGCAATTGTTAACTTTTTCCCGTCCATTGAGTGCCTTCAGTTCGATGAGGAAGAGGGCATCCACGGCGGAGGGGTTGAAATGACGCACGAGCTTGGTCGCCGCACTCATCGTGCCTCCGGTAGCCAACACATCGTCCAACAGAAGAATATGTTTATTCTCTTCAATGGCATCCTGATGAATCTCGATTACGTCGGTGCCATATTCCAAATCGTAGGACTCGGAATATTTGGCAGCGGGCAGCTTGCCCTTCTTACGGATGGGCACAAACGGGACATTCAGCAGGTAAGCCAACGTAGGGCCGAAGAAAAAGCCCCGGGTTTCCAAAGCCACAATCACATCCGGATTGATTTTCTTGGCCACCTCCAACATGTCATTTATAACATTTCTGAATTCATCCGCATCCTTAAACAATGTAGTGATGTCATAGAAGTGGATGCCAGGTGTTGGAAAGTCTTCAATAATGCGAACTTTGGAAAAATCAAACATAAAGTATTCCTTATAATTGAACGTGTGCAAAAGTACACTTTTTTTTGTACTTTTGCGGCCTATCGGCATAAAACAATTTTTAAAACATAACAATATGAATATCACGAAATTAGATCAGTTAGTTGAATTAGTCAAGACAAAACCCAGAAAAAGACTTGTGGCTGCAAACGCCAATGACGAACACACCATCGAGGCTGTGAATGCAGCTGTGGAGATGGGCGTGGTGGATGCCACGCTGGTGGGCGACACCGCAGCCATCGAACAGGTTTGCAAGAAATTGAACATCGATATCAACAAATTCAAGATCATCCACGAGACCGTTGACGTGAAGGCTGCCGCCATGAGCTGCGACCTCATCAACAACGGCGAGGGCGACATCCTGATGAAGGGTCTGCTGCCCACTGACAAATACATGCGTGCCATCCTGAACAAGGAAAAGGGCCTCTGCCCGCCCAACGCCACTCTTTCCCATGTGGCTGTGATTGAAAACCCCGCTTACCACAAATTGCTGATCGTGGGTGACGTGGCCATCATCCTGGTTCCCGATCTAAAACAGAAACAGGTGATTTTGCGCAACTTAGTAGGTACAGCCAAGGCCATCGGCATTGAGAAACCGAAGGTAGCTTTGGTGTGTGCCACGGAGCAGATGTCTGCCGGCATGCAGGCTTGCGTGGACGCCGCCATCATTGCCAAGATGGCCGAGCGCGGACAGATCTCCGGCGCATACGTGGACGGTCCGCTCTCTCTGGACATCGCCATCGACAAGGAGACCGCCGAAATCAAGAAGCTGAAGAGCGACGTGGCCGGCGACGCCGACTGTTTGCTCTTCCCCAACATCGAAAGCGGCAACGTCTTCTACAAATGCTGCACCAAGTTCAACCACGCCGAGATCGGCGCCATCCTGATGGGTGCCAAGGTGCCTTGCGTGCTCTCCTCCCGTGGCGACAGCGCCAAGACAAAACTCTACTCCATCTCATTGGCCGCCCTGCTCGCTAAATAACATATCGTATATTGTAAGGAGGATATGCCCGAAGCATTAAGTTTCATCGACTTCCGTATTATCGACATCATCGACATCCTCATCGTGGCGGTGGTGCTTTACCAGCTGTACCGGCTTGCCAAAGGCACCGCTGCCGTGAAATTGTTCTGGGTAGTCGTCATTTTCTACATAATATGGAAAGTGGTGGAATACTTCCACTTCACCCTTTTGTCCGGACTTTTGGGCGAGGTTATCAATGTCGGCATTTTGGCTATCATCATCCTTTTCGCTCCCGAAATACGGAAGTTTCTGCTCTACATTGGCGATGGCAGGCTGATGCATTGGTTCAGCGACAAGTTCGGCAAACAGGAGAAAGACAGCGCATACCTCAGCGAAGTGGAGGCTGTGCGCGAGGCGTGCCATCACATGTCGGACAACATGACCGGCGCACTGATCGTCTTCGCGCGCAAGACCCCCTTGGACGATTTCATCAACAGCGGAAAGGTGATTGATGCCATTCCCACTCCGGAATTGTTGGAGAACATCTTCTTCAAGAACAGTCCGCTGCACGACGGCGCCGTCATCATCAAAGACCACCGGATAGTGGCTGCCCGATGCATTTTGCCCGTGTCCAAGAGCACCGAACTGCCCCAGAGCGCGGGCCTGCGCCACCGCTCCGCATTAGGTTCCACGGAACTGACAGATGCACTGGCAGTGGTCGTATCCGAACAAACCGGCGCCATCTCCCTCTGCAAGAACGGCAAACTCACACGCAACATCACGTCCTCCACGTTGAGACAGCTGCTGCTGGAGAATCTGACGAAAGAGGGGTGAAAGGGGTGCATGAGGTGAAGTGGATGCATGGGGTGAAAGGGTGCATGGGGTGAATGAGGTGCATGGGGTGAATGGGGTGTATGAAACATCAAATTATTAAACAACAATAAAATTAAAAAACATGAAGAAATTTGTTTGCAAAGTTTGCGGTTATGTGCACGAGGGTGACACACCGCCGGCAAAATGTCCGCAATGCGGTCAACCCGCCGAGAAATTCGAAGAAGTAAAGGACAATGAGCTCTCCTGGGCCACCGAGCACGCGATCGGCGTCGCCAAGAACTCCGACGAGGAGATGATCAAGGACCTCAACGCGCATTTCATGGGCGAGGCCACCGAAGTGGGCATGTATCTGGCCATGAGCCGCCAAGCCGACCGCGAGGGTTATCCCGAAGTGGCCGAGGCTTTCAAACGCTACGCCTTTGAAGAGGCTGAGCACTGCGCCAAATTCGCCGAGCTGCTTGGCGAGGTGGTTTGGGACACCAAGACCAACCTTGAGAAGCGCATGATGGCCGAAAGCGGCGCCTGCGCCGACAAAATGCGCATCGCCAAACGCGCCAAAGAGATGAACTGGGACGCCATCCACGACACCGTTCATGAGATGGCCAAGGACGAGGCCCGTCACGGACAAGGCTTCCAGGGTCTTTTCAACAGATATTTCAAGAAATAACAACAACCAAAACACCATCGGGGAGCGCCACGGTACTCCCCATTTTTATTTATGCGCTACATTTGGCTACCCACCCAATCGCCTTACTTCAACCTCGCCACCGAGGAATACCTGCTTACGCAGACGAAGGAAGAAGTTTTCATGCTCTGGCAAAACGCCAATGCCATCATCATCGGAAGGCATCAGAACACTTTGGCGGAGATTAATCAACCCTTTGTAGAGGAAAACAAGATTGTGGTGGCCCGCCGGCTCACAGGCGGCGGCGCCGTATTCCATGATCTCGGAAACCTGAACTTCTCCTTCATCCGCAACATTGCGCCGGAGGAAAAGGAAATCAACTTCGTGAAGTTTCTGCAGCCGATCGTGGATGCGTTGCAATCGTTAGGTGTGCCCGCGGCCTTTTCCGGGCGCAACGATTTGGTGGTGCACGACAAGAAGATTTCGGGCAACGCCATGGTCTATTACGGCAACCGTGTGCTGGAGCACGGCACATTGCTCTTCTCCACCGTACAGCACAACCTCGCGCAGGCCCTGAAAGTGGATCCAGACAAGTTCAACGACAAGGCGGTGAAATCGGTACGCAGCCGCGTGACCAACATTTCGGAGCACCTGCCCAAGCCCATGACGGTGATGGAGTTCAAGGATTATCTGATGGACTTCATCCTGAAGCAGCAGCCGGGCACCACCATTGAGCCGCTCACGCCGCAAGAGGAATCCTGCATCCAAAAACGCGCCGATGAGAAGTTCTCCACCTGGGAGTGGAACTACGGCGCATCCCCGAAGTATGCCATCGAGCGGAAGGTGCGCACCAAGGGCGGCACCGTGCAAATCGGGATGGATGTTAAAAACGGAATCATTGCCGATTTACGAATTTACGGCGATTTCTTCTCGCAAAAAAATCCCGACGAACTTGCCCAAATGTTCATCGGACAACCACATACTGAAGAGCGCATTCGAAAGGTCCTCCAATCCATCCGCGTGGAAGATTATTTGAGCGGCGTAAGCAGTGAAGAAATGTTGGGGCTTCTAAACACCTAATTCTTTTTGACGGCTGCCTCCGGCAGCTGAACTAGCACTGTCTTTGCTGCCACCACCATTCCGCTGCAAATACTGCGGAATCCCTCCCCATCGTTCATCTTTTAAAAGTTCGTGTACAAACAGGATATGTCCCCGTCTTGTCGGATAATAAGCATGTACAACACTAAAGCGGTGATGAGGATGGCCGCCAATATCCTAACGATTCTCTTTTTCCAAAACATAGTCTTTGATTTTCAGATAGATAAAATAAGCGCCATATGAGTTGTGGTGCTGGATGTCTTTGAACACACCCGGCATATCGGACATGTCGGTGGCATCGATATAGGGCACATTTTCCTGCCGGCATAGATCCATGATATGGTGGCACACCTCGTCCAACAGCGGCACCTCGCCGGGGCTGGCCTTCTCGAACGCCAGTTTATTATACGGTTCCACTATGTAGGTGATGTCCACGCCGTGCTCCTTGCACACCGAAATCATCGCCCGCAACTCATCATAACGGTATGTAACGGAAGTATCTACAGCAAAGATATTTTCATTCACATTGTAGCCTTTTGCCACATTGTGTTCAAAGTCGTATTGTGTGCTGTCCAGTTTCCCGAAACCAGGATACTCATCAAGCCTTTTCTGACGCTCAAGATAATGGAGGCTTCTGCTGAATTTGTCCGGTTTCAAATCGAAAACCAGATCCTGATAGTATTTCCGGCGCAACCGGTCTAAAAAAAGACACATGCCATCGCCTATTCTGTTAACCAAAGGGACGTGCGACCGGTTGATTTTCAAAATGTCATTCACCAACTTGTTCTTGGGATTGTTTGCCCGTTTGTATTCAGCTGTGGAAACATAACGGCTGAAATAATGCTTGTTGCTGCTGGCGTATGGTGTGCACCAATAGCGCGGATTAATGGTGAAGATAACTTTGAGGCCGCGCACGTTTTCATTGCTCTGTATCAACGGAAAATAAGTACATGGGGTTCTGCCGGCACCTGCCACGACAGAAAATCCGATGTTCAGGGCGGTGTCGGCGTTCAGAAAGTCATAGTAATTGCCCTCCGTGAGGTTGTTGCTCTCCGAGGTGCCCAGCACCAGGTATCCGTTGTTATGTTTGATGCTCTGCAGGAACAGGTCGGTGTAAAGCGGGTTGTTGTCGCGGAGCTCCTGATGGCGGATGGTGAACAGCTGTCTGCTAGGCTCAGGGGCCTTGAACGGAGGAATTAGCCATGCCAGCAACAGGAAAGCGAGCACCGAAGCCAGCACCACCGAACCCATCCAGGCCAAAACTTTCATATTGTACATCTTTCTCATCCGAACAGCAGTTTTATCATATTACATAATTCATCCATCGGATAGTTGAAGAGAATCCAACCCACCGTGACAAATAGGAACGTGGCTGCAATGCCGAGCACGCGGTTCAGGCGGGTGGGCTTGGGGGAATGGATGCCGATGGCGATTTTATACAACGAAAGACCCAATCCGTGCCACAGGCCCCAGAGCACGAAATTGAGGGTGCAACCGTGCCAAAGGCCACACACGAAGAAGGTCAACATGTATGCGATGACGGAGACCATCATGCGGCACTTCCGAATGGGGAACCGGTTGAGCAAGCCGATGACGGGCTTGAACACGTATATCTTCAAAAAGGTGGAGAAGGTGATGTGCCACCGTTTCCAGAACTCCGCGATATTGGCCGACAGGTAGGGGTTGTTGAAATTCTCGGGGGTGCGTATGCCCATCATGCAGGCCATGCCGATGGCCATATCGCAGTAGCCGGAAAAGTCGATGTAGATGTACAGGGAGTAAAGCAGGGCGGCGCACAGCACGGCGCCCCAAGGGCCCATGTGCGGGAGCAGGGTCTGGTAGTCGGTGGCGTACGGCAGCATCAGCGGCACCACAAGCAGGGCTTTCACGGCACCCAGGAAGATGCGGCCCACACCCGCGAGCAGCATCCGTGCGTTGAAGCGCACGCGGGTGGTGTGCATCCAATAGTGGAAGTTGTTGAGTGTATCGATGGGCCCGGCCATGAATGTGGGGAAAAAGAACAGATAGTTGATATAGGTAAGGAAGTCATGGGTGCGCAATGTCCCCCGGCGGCACTCCACCAGCCAGTGGACAAGGCGGAAGAGAATGTAGGAGAGGCCGAGTTTTTCCACGGAGAAGAAATGTTTCTTCATGTTGGTGGTCCAGAACTCGCCAAACCACTTCCACACGAGCGGATACGAGCGGATGGCAAAGAGGGCGACCAGCAGCACGAGGGTGAGGGCCAGCAGCCAGCGCCATTTCTTTCGTTGCAGGAGCACGCCTGCCCCGTAGCAAACCACCGCCACTATCAGCAGGATGAGCACCGACTGCGGGCGCACGATGTTGGTCAGCACCAACGCATTGCCCAAAAGAAGAACCACATTGTTCAGCCAGCCCTTCCGGAACACCCACTTGCACACCACGAAAACCGTGATGAACAACAGGATGCAGAAAAACAACTGGCCGCTTTGGAAGAGCATGATTTATTACGAGTTTAATTGAGAATTGAGAATGCAGAATTGAGAATTATTATTTATTCGATGCAAAGATAGTAAAAAAACTGTTTACTGATCACTGTCCCCAATCATCGTTTCACCACCTTCGTGGTCCGCACGGTGCCATCGGTCAGGGTGACGCGCAGGACGTACACGCCGGAGGGGATGTCGGAGGTGTTGACCGTGGTTGTCGGGGACGGTAGAGACGCAAGGCCGTGCGTCTCTACGGGAATCACCCGCCCGAACATGTCGAACATTTCCACGCGCATGGTGTCTCCTGATCCATTCCGTTTATCTAAACAGAACACCCACCTTGCACCCCAATATCGGACGCATGAAATCCTCGGCTTCATCCCTTTGAGGATACATTGTTGTGCAACACATGAAATACGTCGACACATTCAAGGCAAAACGGGGATGAAACCAATAGTTGAACCCGACAGACCCGCACACTTGTATGCCAAAATAGGATTTCCACATATCTTCGAGCACTGGGGTATATGGCTTCGCATCGACGACCGTACGGGAATATTTGAGAAAACGTGAGTAGGCAGCCCCTGCCTCAACAAAAACGGAAAAGGATCTATTGATGTGAAAATCATATCCTATAATTAACGGTATGTTCGCCATCACGGCCGTATAATTCAGAACAGGGTAATATTTGAAACCTGCATTATTCACCACAAATCCCGTTTTGACAGTGAGCCAACCATGAAAATCGCTGAAACTTGCTCCCGCGAGGACACCGGCGGAAATCGGGCATTTCGGGTGTATCAGGTTCTTCTGCAAACTTGTTGAGCCGTAGAACGTACCATGCGATCCAACAAAAATTTCAACTGAAGGTCGCACTACTACCCTGCGGGATGTGTCATTGCCATGCTGCGCCATACAGGGAAACACCAGGCCTGCTAATACCATCACAAGAATATATCGTTTCATATTTGATGATTTTATTTGATTACAACAAATTTCTCAACAACAGTGTTTCCTCCGCATTTCAGTATCGCAAAATATTGACCGGATGGGCAATCAACACTTATGGGAACAATACTTTCCTGAAAAAGATTGCCATTCGTATACCATGGTGCCGGTTTGTCCTGTGAAAACAAGGACACCCAGCAAAACATCAGGATTTGTGTAAGAAAAAGAGCTCTTTTCATAATTATTGTTTTTTGTGAATAATAAAAGGGTTAATCCATTACAATTATTGAATGTGTATTGGGTTGAACTTGGTCAACAGCCATCTCCACAGTATTAAAAAACATCTATAACGTGTATCTTACTCCGAGATTCACGCTCCAATCCACATAATGTCCCAGAGGCTTGCCAGCTTCTTGAAATATCAGACCATAGCCAGGACGAATATCCAATTGAAGAGCCACAGGCACATTAAACTTGTATTCCAGACCCATCATCACATTGGCGCCAAATTTTCCGCACGCACGATTCCCAAACAATGTATAAGAATAAAAATGCGGCGAAGCTTGGCTGTACCAACATGACCAGTTGTACCCTATACTCACACCTCCGCCAACCAATCCATACAATCCTTTAACAAAATGTCCTTCATAGAGAACGTTCTGATTTATTTCAAGTGTCCAAATATTTATTGGAGAGAACCTTGTTTCATCAGCAGACACCCCATATTTGCCCCAGTCCACGCCAATGACTGTCTGCGTGATTTTGGTGCCGAAATCAATCTGTATAGCAAGATGATCTGTCAAAAAAGACTTATATGACAGTGCCTGCATAGAACCCAATGAGATTCCTACACTGTGTTTATATGGTGCCTGTGCCTGTATCGGAATAATAATCCCGACGAATAATGCCATTATCAAAGCGATTTTTTTCATAATTACATTTTTTTATATCAATAACATATCATCAAAACTTACAAATTAGAAAGATTATAACTTACAGCCGGAACACGAGCATATCCCGTCGCATGATTAACATAACAATCAAGTACATTAACTTCATGAGGGATAATCTGGTCAAAAAGAACAACATTTTCCAACTTATAATCGAACTTTTGGACAAATGCTGATCCTGTTGGACTGATGTTACTAGGACTCTCCAATATATGGTCGTATATGAAGTAATAAATCCAATAATCTGCGGAAAGAGTTCTCTTAACTCTCCACCAAATACCTATTGCTTTTCTATATCCTTTAACCATTTCTGTGAAATATGAAAGATACAAAATATTACCCTCTATAGCCGTTCTATACCTCTCTCCATATTGTATTTGGAAACGGACTTTTTCTTTATCATTTTCGCCGCCAATTGCACTAACGTCAACGGGAAAATCAGTTCTTTTTGTTAGATTCTTGTGTATTTCAATGTCCCCATTGCTATTTGAAGCGAAAAACATTTCTTCTGTCATTGCTTTCATTTCTTCAAAATGAGATTGCCCGCACACAGCATAGCCAGTTTCAAAGATTTTAAATAGTAAAGTATCAACTTTGAACATTTTATCTTTGTTCATCACATAACGGAAAGGTGAGAGTGAGTACTTTGTTTCAAAATAAAAATCATTACCACTCTGTTCTACAACAAAATATTCTGGATTTTGTTGTACCCAGCTGTGAACCTTCTCAATTGTTATATTGGTGTCTTCAGAAACCAAATTATAATATTTTTCATCAGCAATTTTCCCATAAGAGTCGAATCCTATAGACTTTTCATACGAAAGCATTTCATCATATGTGAAATTTGTGGTTTTCCGTATTTCCAAATCCAATTGGGAAAAGTTTTCAAAAATTCGCATTTTTGTTGTTGCTTTGGTTTTTTCAACGATGGTTTCTTCTTTCTCGCATGAAGAAATAAAAATAATACTGATTAGAGCCAGTACAAATACAGTGCTTTTTTTCATAATACGTTTTTTAGTAAATAAAGGGGGATTAATAGTTTAATATTCTCAAAAATTGAAATAAATGAATGATAAACAGCTTTTGGCAATTGTATATAACAGCTACTGGCCATTGGCTAAAAGTTATCATACGCCGGTTTGCCGGTGTAAAACAGCCCGGTGAGGGTGAACTGGAGGGTGGCGGTGTCGCGCTCCACCAGCTGCGCAGGGATGTTGAGG